>Ga0123354_10000371_pt1 | contig 42714 bp, 44 predicted proteins | sample TergutLab28metaG_2_FD_97872 | JGI IMG/M metagenome (GOLD analysis project Ga0123354, IMG submission 97872) | Labiotermes labralis P4 segment gut microbial communities from Petit-Saut dam, French Guiana - Lab288 P4 | ecosystem: Host-associated > Arthropoda: Insects > Digestive system > Gut ... | reverse complement strand
TTCAGGTCCCGATTGTCGGGAGCCTGCCGCTTTTGCTCTGTTCGTCGCTCCTTTTTATCGCGGCCAATCTGGCGGTGGGGATCACGTTTTCCACAGTGGCGCAAAATCAGCTCCAGGCCATGCAGATGGCCTTTTTCTATTTTCTGCCGTCCATTCTTTTGTCCGGGTACATGTTTCCGTTTCAGGGGATGCCCGGATGGGCGCAGACGGTCGGTTCCGTTCTGCCCTTGACGTATTATCTTCGGGTGGTGCGGGGCATCATGCTCAAAGGCAACGGGCTTGCGGATATTTTGCCGCAGATGTGGCCCATGGCGCTTTTTTTGGCGGTGATGATGGTTGTGGCCGTCAAGCGCTACAGGCAAACGCTGGATTAGGAGAGATGTCTATGTCCCGTGCAGCGGCGGCGCTTTTGTTCGTGATGCTGGCCCTTTCGGCTGGCGCGCAGGCCCTGGCGGCCGGTCTCTGGACCCCGGAGGAGCTTGCCGGCACTTTGCAGGAGCGCCATGCCGGTCCCAGGCACGACCCCGACCTGACGCCGCCCGCGCGCACCGAACCGCAAGTCCATCCGTCCAAGCTGCCGCCGGAGCTTCGCGGTTCCATCCGGCGCGTGGATACGGGCGGGGTGAAGCTCGTGGCCCTGACGTTCGATCTGTGCGAACTCGCCGACCAGACCACCGGTTACGACGGCGCCGTGGTGGACGTTCTGCGCGCGGGTCACGTCCCGGCCACGTTTTTCGCGGGCGGCAAATGGATGCGCTCGCACCCTGAGCGCGCCATGCAGCTTATGGCCGATCCGCTTTTTGAAGTGGGCGGCCACGCCTGGACGCACGGCAACTTTGCGGTGCTTTCCGAGCAAAAAAGGCGCGAACAACTGGATTGGACGCAGGGGCAATATGAGCTTATCCGGGAAAAGCTGGCGGATCTGGCCGCCGCCAAGAATGACACGGGGATGGGCCGTATCTCCGAAGCCATCCGCGTGTTCCGGTTCCCCTACGGGCGCTGCAGCCCGCAGGCCTTGGATCTCTTGGCCTCAAAGGGCGTGGCCGCCATCCAGTGGGACGTGAACATGGCGGACGCGTCCAAAACCCGCACTGCGCAGGCCGTTACACGGGATGTTCTTCGTCTGGTCAAGCCCGGTTCGATAGTGCTGGGCCACGCCAACGGCTTTGGCCATGCCACGGCCGAGGCCTTAAAGGACATCATTCCGGCGCTTCGGGCCAAGGGGTATCGCTTTGTCACCGTGAGCGAACTCCTCCGTTCCGGTAAGCCTGTGACAGCAAGCGATTGTTACGACTCCCGCCCCGGAGACACCGCCCTCTACGATGCGATGTTCGGGGACGGGACGGTACACCCGAAAAAGCATTGATGGATGCGAGCTACCCCTGGTCCGGGCAGGATGCCTGCTTCGACATGGCCGGGCTTGCCGTCTCGTGCGCCGGATCGGGCCAGGATGGCGAATACCGGCCGGGACGCCCTTGGCCCGATCCGCGCTTCGAGGTCGTGGCTGATGGATTGGTAAAAGACCGCCTGACCGGACTCTTCTGGCCCAAAAGCGCCAACCCGGCCGGATGGCCTCTGACGTTTCCCGAAGCGACCGCCCTTGTCCGTGACTGGAACGCCCAAGGTCTGTTTGGCCGCGATGACTGGCGGCTGCCGTTGCGCCGTGAGTTGCTTTCCCTGGTAAGTTTAGTCCATGCCCGCCCGGCGTTGCCTCCCGGACATCCCTTTGTGGACGTTTTTCAGCATTGGTGCTGGACAGGGTCGGCTTCGGCGGTGGCTCCAGGCTATGCCTGGCGGGTCCATCTGGAGGGAGGCCGGATGTTCCCCGGACCGGGCGACGCCGCGCATCTGGTCTGGCCTGTTTCCGGCACCTCCTGGCTGTTGCCCGAAGCTTCCAATCCGGAGCTTTTGACCCGGTTTAGCCAATCCGGCGAGGAGGTGTGCGACAGGCTGACCGGCCTGGTATGGGCCAGGCGTATTCTGCCGGAAACGGGCGAGACGAACTGGGGCGAGGCCCTAGAAATGGCTCGGCAGGCGGCCCGGCAAGAGGGTAACCCGTGGCGATTGCCCACCATCTGGGAATTGGAGTCTTTGGCGGATGTTTCGCGGGCGTGGCCCGCTTTGCCGCAGGATCATCCGTTCGAGGGAATCGGCCCGGCTCCCGGAAACGGCCGCCTGGGAGACATCGGATTGTGGTCCGGCACGACGAGCGGGTACGATCCGGCCTGGGCCTGGGTATTGTATGCGGGCAAAGGAGCCGTGGGAGTCGGCCATAAACAGGGCGGGCGTTTTCAGTTTCTGCTGACGCGCGGCCAGGCTCGGAAGGGGCCTAGCGCAACGCCTTAAAGAGCGCGATAACCTTATTTTCGTCCTTCACGCCGGGGCGAAGTTCCACGCCGGTCATCAAATCAATGCGTTGGGCGTTCGATTGACGGACAATCTCTGCCGCGTTCGCGGGCGTTATCCCCCCGGCCAGGCCGACCGGACAGGTTACGGCGCGCTGCAGTTTGTCGAAGAGGGAGAGATCGGCTGCAGCACTGTGGACGGCGTTGTCGGGCGTGCGCGGATCAAAGAGCAGGGCATCCACGCCGGCGGAGCAAAATGCCGCCGCGGTTTTTTCCAAGTCAGGCGTATCCGGGAAAAGGGTCTTTATAACTTTTATGTCGTATTTTCCCATCTCACGTACGAGGTATGCGGTATCTTCGAGCGTTTCGCCGCAGTGCAGCTGAACGTAGTCCGGCTTTAGCTCCATAGCGAGACGCAGTATCTTGTCCGGCGGCCCGCCTGTGACGACGCATGTTTGCGCGGGCGCTTCGACGGCGGCCGTCATAATTTCTTTTGCCGCTTCCATGCTCAAATTCCATGGAACGGGACGCGGATAGTCCACGACGAACCCCACAATGTCCGCGCCGTGGCGCGCGCACATACGCGCGTCCTCTGCGCGCATAAGCCCGCAGATCTTTACGAGCGGGCGCAAGAGGCCACGCTCCTTTTAATCCGCAGCGATTGGTACATCGCGCCCATGTCGTCGGCCAGCCAGAGCGCGGTTCCGACAAGGACCGCGTTCGCTCCGGCCGATACCGCAAGCCGCGCGTCTTCCGGCGACAAAATGCCGGACTCGCTTATGAGCAGGGCATCCGCCGGTATGTCTGAGGCGAGCGCGGCCGTGAGATCCGGCCCGCCGTCATCTTTTTCCAATGTCGTGATGTCGCGGTTGTTCACGCCGATGAGGTTTGCGCCAAGCGTTTTCGCAAACGCCAATTCCCGCGCGGTATGGACCTCCACCAAAGGCTCAAGGCCAAGCTCCAGCGCTTTTTCGTACAACATTTCCAATGTCTTTTCGCCGGTGGTGGCGCAGATCAGCAAGACCGCCGCGGCGCCAAGTTCCGCCGTCTCCGCAAGCTGGTCTTCGCGCGTTATGAAGTCTTTTCTCAAGACCGGCACGTCCACGGCCCGCACGATGGAGCGCAAAAGTTCCGGGCTGCCGCCGAAGCGCTCCCGCTCGGTCACGACCGACAGCACGGGAGCGCCGTAGCGAACGAGATATTTTGCCGTATTTACCGGGTCGCGCCCGCGCAGCAGATCGCCCTCTTTGGGCGAAATACATTTGATGTCAGGTATGACGGCGGCAAATCCCGGCACGTTTTCGGAAAAAATGGCAGAAAAGTACCGTCCCGAACTCCGGGCGTTCATCAGTGCGTTTTCTCGAAGCTGTTAGACATATCTTTCAATTCTTTCAGCTTTTTGGCGGCCGCGCCGCTGTCGATAAGTTCGCCCGCAAGGCTGATCCCCGCCTGGAAATCGTCGGCTCTGCCGCCCACGACGAGCGCTCCGGCGGCGTTTAAGAGGATGGCGTCGCGTCTGGGGCCTGCCGCTTTTCCTGAAAAGACGCCGTTTATCGTCTCGGCGTTCACTTGGGGCGTGCCGGTCTTGATGTCCGAAAGGGAGCACCGGGCAAGACCGAAGTCCTCCGGCGCGATCTCCATGGTGATGACTTCGCCGTTTTTCAGGTGATTGATCCGCGTTTTTCCGAGCAGCGAGATTTCATCCAGACCGTCCAGGCCGTGTACGAACATGGCGCTGGTATAGCCTAACTCCTTGGCCACGTAGGTGACGGTGTCGAGAAGATCGGGCCGGTACACGCCGAGCAGATGTCTGGGCGCGAAGGCGGGGTTAATGAGCGGTCCGATAATGGAATAAAATATCGTCTTGATGCCCAAATCCTGCTCCGGCGGAAGCACCTTGCCCATCACCGGATGAAACAGGGGCGCATACAGAAACGCGATGCCTATTTCTTCAATCATCCGCTCTACTTGGGATGTCCGCAAATTGATGTTGATGCCCAGCGCTTCAAGCACGTCGGCGCTTCCGGAGAGGCTGGCAATGGACCTGCTACCGTGTTTGGCCACGGGGATGCCCGCAGCCGCGGCGACAAGCGCCGTGGCCGTCGAGATGTTGAATGTGGAAAGTCCGCCGCCCGTGCCGCAGGTATCCATCAACTCCTCCGCGACATGGGGTCTCAGGGGAACACAGTTGTCGCGCATGGCTTTGGCGATATACGCGATCTCCTTGAGCGACGCGCCTTTCATCAACAGAGCCACCTGGAAGCCCGCGATCTGGACATCGCTGACCGCTCCTTCCTTGATGGCGGCAATGAGTTCGGACACTTCCGTCTGCGTAAGTTCCTGATGGGCCGTTATTTTCCCAAGGATTTCCTTATACATGGCAATTTCGCTCCTGAGCAAAAGGGACTTACAGCCAAGGCCATAAGTCCCTCTATTCTGTTGGGGCCCGCACAATGAGATTGCCCGCGTAGGTGTTAATGTCTCGCAGCAATGCGCCTATGCCCTTGGGGTCTGTGATACTGGCAAAGCTGATATGCCTGACCGGCGAAAGAGCGTCCCGCAGATCGGCGGAGGTGTCGCGTTCCGCCCGGCTTGTGCCGATGGCGTAGCGGAATATCTGGCCGCAACTCTGCAAGGCCCGGTGGGCGGTGTCAGCGGCCCCTCTGGCTTCAATGCGCCGCAACGCTTTCAGCAATTCCGGGGCGGTGACGGAGCCGACGGCCTTGCCGCCAATGATGGGAAAGATGTCGTTTTCCAGACGGCGGATAACTTTTTCCGCGTGTGTGTCCACCCAAAAGTCTTTGTTTTTGGCGAACCATTCGCGGGCGACAACCTCAAAGGTGTTTGTCACTTCTGCTCTGACGGCGGCCTTGACTGCTTGCTTGTGGGCGGAGGGGTCAATCCCCTGGGCAAGCTGGACCTTGGCATCTTCCCGTTTTTGCCGGGCGTCCTTAAGGCTCACGGCGGGGTATGCGCCGAAGGAAAGAGTCTTTTGCTTCCCGCCAAAGGTGTAGGCCATTCGCCAGAGCTTTCCGCCAGTGGGGGAGACGTGGATATACAGGCCGCCGCCATCGGCTTTTTTTTGAACCTGCCCGGTGGCCTTCAAAGCCCGCAAAAAGGTATCGGTGAGATTCATGCTGACCTCTTGCCGGAAATACCAAGAAACGGCAGACCCCTTTGCAGGGAGATACCAAGAAACGGCTGGAAACCGTTACAGGGCAAAGCAAATAAATTCTTGGTATCGCCTTTCGTAAAACTCGACATGCCAAGAAAAATACCAAGGAATTTGGCCTATGTCTATGGACTTTCCGAGAGGATATGAGACTACGAGACTTGTAAAAGACGAAGTCTCGCAAGGCTTTTTAGGCTTTACGGGACTTCGTGAGATTATGGTTTGGTGGAGGCGATGGGGATCGAACCCACGACCTCAGCGTTGCGAACGCTGCGCTCTCCCAGCTGAGCTACGCCCCCGTTGGAGCGCGCACCTTAGGCGCAACAGCGGCATCGGTCAAGGGCTACCTTTCGCGGGGGGTTGGCAGGGACGGCGGCCTTTGTTAGGTTCCACACCGGAGAAGTTGTGAAAAAACGCCATGACCACTATTTCAAACGCGCCAGGGCTGAAAATTATCCGGCCAGGTCCGTCTATAAGCTTCAGGAACTGGACGCCAATTTCAAGCTTCTTAAACCCGGCCAGACCGTCCTTGATCTTGGAGCCGCGCCCGGCTCCTGGACGCTTTTCGCCGCCCAGAAAGTCGGCCCCGCAGGCAAGGTTCTCGCCATCGATCTTAATGCCACTCCGACCGTTTTTCCGGAAAACGTCACCTTTACAATCGCCGATGCCTTAAATCCTGACGCAGAGTTCCAGTCGCTCGTCACCTCTTGGAGTCCTTTCAATCTCGTCATAAGCGACATGGCGCCCAAAACCACCGGCAGCCGCTTTACGGACCAGGCCCGCTCGCTCGATCTGGCCGGGCAGGCCCTTGCTCTCGCCCGGACTTGCCTGATACAGGGCGGCCACTTCGTTGCGAAAATCTTCATGGGGCCGGACGTTAAGGCGTTTACGGACGCCATGCGCGGCGAGTTTGCGACGGTTAAAACCGCCAAGCCGGACAGTTCCCGTTCGGAGAGCTTCGAGCAGTTCATCGTGGGCCTTACCTTTAAGGGCCCTGCGAAAAATTTGGAGGAGTAGATGTCGGGACATTCAAAGTGGAAAAACATCCAGGTGCGCAAGGGCGCCCAGGACATCAAAAAGGGCAAGGTCTTCACCAAGGTCACCAAGGAGCTTATGCTCGCGGCCAAGGCGGGCGGCGGCGATCCCAACACCAATGCCCGCCTGCGCAGCGCCATTGCCGCGGCCAAGGCCGTGAACCTGCCCAAAGACAAAATCGAGACCGCCGTCAAAAAAGGCACAGGTGAACTCGCGGGCGGCAACATTGATGAAGTCACCTATGAGGGCTACGGCCTCGGCGGCGTGGCCATCATGATCGAAGCCGCCACAGACAATCGTAACCGCACCGTGGCCGAAATCCGCCATATTCTCGCCAAAGGCGGCGGCCAGCTGGGCGAATCCGGCTGCGTAGGCTGGATGTTCGATAAAAAGGGCGTCATCGAGCTTCCCAAAAAGTACGCCGAAGAACAGCTCATGGAAGCCGCTCTTGAAGCTGGCGCCGAGGACATCCTCGACGAGGACGATTCCTGGGAAGTACACACCACGCCCGAAAATTTCGAGAATGTCCGCCAGGCCCTGGAGAACGCCGGTCTGGAATTTCTTTCCGCCGAGATATCCCTCTTGCCCAAAAACACGGTCCCAGTGGACGCCGAAACCGGCCAAAAGCTTCTTAAACTCATGGATGCCTTGGATGACAACGACGACGTGCAGCAAACCAACGCCAACTTCGACCTGCCGGAGGAACTTCTGGTGTAGGGGAGGGCCGCATGGCCGGGAGTACGGTACTGGGTTTGGACCCGGGGTCGCGCAATACGGGTTGGGGCATTGTGCGCGAAGAGTCGGGCGTCTTGACGATGGTGGACGCCGGGGTGATCCGGGTGCAGTGTCTGGGTGATATAGACATGCGGCTGGGCACGATTTTTGACGGGGTATCGGGGATCATAAAGCGGCATGAGCCCCTTGAGGCGGCCATGGAGGACGTGTTCGTGGCCGCGAATCCGGGGTCGGCGTTGAAGCTTGGTCAGGCGCGCGGCGCGGCCATGGCCGCGTGCGCGGTGGCGGGGATACGGGTTTCGCCGTATGCTCCGACGGCGGTGAAGAAAAGCCTGGTGGGTGTCGGCCGGGCGGAAAAGTCACAGGTGGCCTTTATGATCGCGCAGGTATTGGGATGCAAAAAACCTTTGGCCGCCGACGCCACGGACGCTTTGGCCGTGGCCGTGTGTCACTTGAATCAGCGGCGCTTCAAGCGTCTGGCGGGGGCGCGGGCATGATCGCTTTTTTGCGCGGGGAGTTGTTGGAGAAGTCGGAAAAGAGCTGCATAGTGCTTACGGCATCCGGCGTGGGCTATGAGCTTGGCGTGGCCACGACGACTGTTACGGGCTTTCCGGCCAAGGGCGAGGAAGTTGAACTGTATGTTCACAGCCAGACTTCCGAGGACGGCACGCGGCTCTTTGGCTTCGCGACCAGTGAGGAGCGCGGCGCGTTCAGGGCGCTTATTGATATTCCCAAGCTTGGCCCCAAGACCGCTTTGGCCATGCTTTCGTGTTATACGGCGGCGCAGCTGGCCGAGATCGCGGCCAGGGAGGATGTGGCGTCGCTTTCGCGGGTTCCCGGCATCGGCAAGAAGAGCGCCCAGCGCATGATTTTGGAAATCAAGTACGCTTTGGCCGGCGTTGCCGTGGGGCAGGGAGGAGCGGGCTCCGTGGCGTCCGGCTCCGGGGTGTACAGGGACGCTCTGGCCGCGCTGGGCAATCTGGGCTATGACGACTTGCGGGCCGGACCTGTTTTGAGAGAGATTTTGGATGCGGAACCTGATCTGGACGTGGCCCAGGCCATCCGCGCGAGCCTGAAAGCGATAGCGGCCGCAAAAGCATGACCCCATGACCAAGCCTGTTGACGAGCCCATCCGCCCCAAACGCCTGGCTGATTTCATCGGCCAGGAGGACTTGCGCGCCAATCTCAAGGTGTATCTTTCCTCGGCCACGGAACGGGAAACGGCTTTGGATCATACGCTGTTTTATGGTCCGCCGGGCCTTGGCAAGACTACGCTGGCCCAGATTATGGCGGCGGAGCTTGGCGTCAACCTGATTACGACCTCCGGGCCCGTGCTTGAACGGGGAGGGGATCTGGCCGCCATCCTGACCAATCTCGGCCGCCATGACATTCTTTTTATTGACGAAATACATAGGATGCCGCCCGCTGTGGAAGAGATCCTCTATCCGGCCATGGAGGACTTCAAGCTGGACCTCATCATCGGTCAGGGACCCGGCGCGCGCACTGTGAAGATCGAACTGGAGCCCTTTACTCTGGTGGGGGCCACGACGCGCATCGGGCTTCTCACGTCGCCTTTGCGCGACCGTTTCGGGGTGATATTTCGTCTGGATTTTTATTCGCCAGGGGAACTTGCGGCCATCGTCGCCCGCGCCGCCGGGATACTTGGGGTCAAGCTCTCGGCGGACGCGGCCATGGAGATCGGCAAGCGCTCCAGGGGCACGCCGCGCATCGCCGGAAGGCTTTTGCGGCGCGTGAGAGACTTCGCGGTGGTGTCGGAAAAAGAGGGGATTGACCAGACGCTGGCCCATGAGGCCCTTGCGCGCATGGATGTTGACCCGCACGGCCTGGATCAGATGGACAGAAAGATACTGACGTGCCTGATTCAGCAGTTCGACGGCGGCCCTGTGGGCGTGAAGACGCTGGCCGTGGCCTGCTCCGAGGAGGTTCGCACCTTGGAGGATATTTACGAGCCCTATCTTATCCAGTGCGGCCTCATCAAACGCACCCCGCGCGGCCGGGTGGCCACGGCCAAAGCCCATCTGCATGTGAAGATGCTGCCGCTGACGTGAGGGAGCGTATGTCCGCGAAATCGCTCCATGTCGCTTTGCTGGCCCATACCCCGGAACCGTTGTCCTTGATCTACGCGGCCTTCCGCCAGTGCTACCATGCCGGATTCGTGGCCGATATGTGGCCCAAGCTTTTGGCCGGGGAAATACCGCGTCTGAAACAGGCCGAGTTTGTGAACCGGATCCTCGAATCGGGCCATGTGAGCCCGGTGGAACACGTGAGCTTCACCTTCGCCATCGAGGGCGTGTCCAGGGCGCTTACGCACCAGTTGGTGCGTCACCGCATTGCCAGCTACTCCCAGCAGTCTCAACGCTATGTGGATGCCTCCGCCTTTGAGTATGTCCTGCCTCCGGCCATTGCCAAGATTGCCGGGGCTAAGGCTCGTTTTGAGGCGTTAATGCGCGAGATTGGCGATGCGTATCGTGATCTCAAGGCGATACTTGAGGAAAACGGGCGCGGCGACAAGGCCAAAGAGGACGCCCGGTTCGTGTTGCCCCAAGCCGCCGAGACGCGCATTGTGGCCACGATGAACTGCCGGTCGCTTTTTAATTTTTTCGAGCAGCGATGCTGCGCGCGCGCTCAATGGGAGATCAGGGGGCTGGCTCTCAGGATGCTCGATTTGTGCCGGGGCGTTCTGCCGGAGGTCTTTAGCTGCGCCGGCGCCAAGTGCGAGCGGTTGGGATATTGTCCTGAGGGCGAGAAGTTCACGTGCGGGAAGTATCCGCTGCAAAAATAGATGGTTGCGCGCAAAACAGGCGCTTTTCATTCCTCTCTGAGGCCTCTGGCTCTCTGCAAGAATATGACATTGCAGGTCTTCTGTAAATAATCATCATTTTTTACCGAAAATGGGAAAATTTTCACTCAAGCGATGCGGTCTCTTCTTTTTTCCGGCGATGGGTGCTCAAGGGGCGTTTGAAAAAAAGAAAGTTTTTAATATCAGAGTGTTATTGAATATTCGCATGGAAACGCATTTTGAGAAAAAGATGAAAATATCCTAAACTCCGCGTCTTAGTGGGAAAAATTGAGAAATTTCTTTGCTAAGCTGGATAGAAAAAGAAATTAAAAGTGAAAAATTCAGAAAAAAAGAAATATGATCCTGTGGAAAAGTTTTTTCATGCTGTGGATAAAAATCGAAGGGCATCGGTGGAATTGCTTGAAGCGAGAGGCTTTCCCGCCGCTTCCGCGAGGCCGTCACAGATCCGTCATTTTCCATTTTTATCTATGAAATTAAAGTGCTACGCTTTGGATAACCAGCCTCTGCGGCAAGGTTGAGAGGCCGCATAACCGGCTTGAGAAAAAACGCCGCCTGCCCCATCTCACTTGCCATGACGCACTTGGCCACTTGGGACCATATCCAAAACATCCTGGAGCACAGCGTAAGCCCCGGCCTGTACCAAATTTGGATCAAGCCGCTTTCCGCTACAGTGGCCGCCGGCCGTCTTGCCGTCCATGCGCCCAACGAATTTGTCGCGGCCTGGGTGCGGGAGCGGCTCTGTGCTCAAATCCGCGAGGCCGCCGCGCAAGTTATGGGCGAAACTCCGGTTGTAACCGTGGACGCCACAACGGCCAAGATCGCGCGTCCAGCGGATGAAGCCGGTTCCCCGGCGGTTCCGGTCCCCGCTCAAGCGGCTCAGGCCGCGGACTGCGGCCCTCTGTTCCGGTTTTCCTACGATCAGTTTGTGGTGGGTCCTTCCAACGCTCTGGCCTATGAGGCCTCGCTTGGGGTGTGCAGGGGCACTCTGCCTGCGGATCAGCTCTTTCTTTGCGCCGGGCCAGGGCTTGGCAAAACGCATCTCTCCCAGGCCATGGGCAATCTCCTCTTGACGCAAAGGCAGGCGGCCCGGCCCAAGATCGTCTATTTGACCGCCGAGGAGTTCTCCTCCCGTCTGATTCTGGCCATAAAAACGCGGGAGGTGGAGCGCTTCAAGGCTAAGTTCCGCGAGAATCTGGATATTCTTATTCTTGAGGATATTCATTTTTTCCAGGGCAAGCCGAAGCTCCAGGACGAACTGCTGAACACCGTGAAAGCCCTGCGGTCGCGCGGCTGCCGCGTGGTGTTCACCAGTTCTTTTTTACCCAAAGAACTGACCGGACTCGATACCCAGCTCGCCTCCAGGTTCTGCGCCGGCTTTATGGCCACTATCGGGAATCCGGATTTGCAGACGCGGCTTAATATCCTTGAGAGCAAGGCGAAAATCCACCAGGTTTCTTTGCCGGGAGAAGTGGCGGGTCTTCTGGCCAAACATATAAAGACGGATATCCGTCAGCTGGAATCCTGCCTGAACAATTTGATCCTTAAAGCCCGCGTTCTGGGTCGCGCCATTTCCATGGAGATGGCCTGGGACATCCTGCGCAACTATGAGCTGGAAAAGGCTGAGGTGGGAATTGACGAAATCGTGGAATTCGTCTCTTCGGTTTACGATATAAAGCCGGAAAACCTGAGTTCCAAGAGCCGCAAGCGCCAGCACGTCATTGCCCGCAATACGGCGTTTTTTCTGGCCCGCAAGCACACCCCTCTCTCACTTACCGACATCGGGGAGCGCTTTAACCGCCGCCACTCCACTGTGGTCAAGGGCATCACAGCCGTGGAGCGGCAGATTACGCTCCAGACCCCGCTTGGCCGCCAGATTGAAGCGACAGTGGAGCGGCTGGCGCAGTAGCGTTTATTCCAAAACAGCCAATTCCATATCGCCCCACACGCCGATCTTCCCGTCCACCTGTACAAACACCCCAAGCACCCCGGCGCAAGCCAGCTCCTGAGCCCTTTCCAATACACGCGGCAGCGCATCCGCGCTTTGGGCCAGATTGCCCAGCGCGGTGGCGGCGGCGTCCGCCAAGGCGCCGCTTTTGGCCTTGACCGTCACCAGGTCGGCCGCGCCAAAGGAGAGCGAATGGCCGATTGTGGCTGACGAGGCGCACAGGGATACCGGAAAATCTTTAGGGGAGAGCCTAAGCGCCAGGTTTGCCCCCTGGATGGGCGAGGCGAGAAGCGCCACCAGACGCTCTCGGGTGGAACGCAGAAAAAGATCGCCTCCGTTTTCCACGAGAATATCCGGGGAGAGGATCGCCATGCGGTCGGCTACGGCCTGGGCTATGGCGCCCGCCACACAGGCCATGGGGCCGACCTGACAGGTTTGGGCCGCGTGAAGCATCGCGGTTGCCAGGGGCGGGGCATCGGGGTCTGACGGGAGGGGAACCAGGGAAGTCACAAAATCGGGGTGCAAGAGGATGTAATTCTTGAGCGTTCCGCGTATTTCATTCAAAAATTGCGTTATTTCCAGACGCAAGTCCCGGCGGGCGACCACATGCAGGTCGGACTCCTCCACGACGACGCGAAACGCCGTTTCATCTTTGGCGGGTTTGAGCGCGCCGCGGTAGGTTCGCTCCGGCTCCCGGTGGATCAACACGTGTGCCTTCTTTGAACAAAAAAACGGGGTCCCGAAGGACCCCGTTTTGTGCGAAGTTTTGGACTACACGCAGCCGGTGGGCTTGGGCAGGCCGGCCATTTTGCAGGCTCCCTTGCCGGGGCCGGAGGGGAACAGCTCATAGATGTGCTTGAGCTTGAATCCGGTCACCTTGGAGAGGATGCGAACCATGGGGGCGATGCCGTTCTTCTTGTAGTAGTCTTGAAGGAACTCGATCACCTTTTTGTGTTCTTCGGAGAGATCCTTGATGCCTTCGGAATCTTTGACGTACTCGACCCAGTCGTTGGTCCAGTCCTCAAAGCGCTGCAGGAAGCCGTCTTCATCAACCTCGAAGGTTTTGCCTTTGAATTCAATACTGGCCATTCTCCATCCTCCTTGGCGTTATTGAACGAATTTTCAGTTACCCACAGTTGTGGCTCACAAAAAAGCACAAACTCTCTACCAGAGGAAACACCGCCATGCAAGCGCTCTTTTGTTTCCCCGTAAGCGCCATCCAGACTCATACACTTAAATAAAGGGCGCTCTGGAGGTTTGTCAAATGTTTTCGCCAGGCAGCCGCGCGGGGGTGATTTCTTCCAGGTGCCGCCGGGCGAATTCCAGGCTTGGGTCCATGGCCAGAGCCTGCCCCAGAAATTCGGCCGCCGCCTCAGGGTGGCCCAGAAATTTGTGGCACAGACCCAGGTTGGCGAGATCCATGGCTGAACCGGAGTCCAGGGCCAGGGCCGCTTCAAAGTCGCAAGCCGCGTCAGTGAAGTTTTTCGCCTTGAAGCGGGCGACTCCCCGCAGATTGTAGTATTCCTTGACCTCTGGGCTTACGGCGATGGCCTGGCTCAAAAGCGGCTCGGCCGTGTTCCAGTCGTCCAGTTGCGTATGGGTGTATGCCCGGTAAAAAAGAACCATGCCGTGTTCTTCGGGATGGGGTTGAAGGGGCTCGGCCCGCTCGAACAACTCCAGGGCCTTGTGCGGGTCGCCTTGCCGCAGCGCCAGAAGTCCCTGGTGAAAGGGCAGGTAGGGGGCTTTCGGGCAGATGTGCGCCAGAGTTTCGAGTCCCCGGACAGCCTCATCTTCCGGCGCGTCCTCGGCTAGAGAGCGCCCTACGAACATGCCAAGGCTCGCCTGGCTGGCGCGTTCCCGAAAGAAAAATCCAGGGATGAAGCTGTAATTGGCCGCGACGGCAAGTTCCGGCTGGGTGGTTTCGGCCGTGTAGAGCGTGTAGCCGCGCTCCTCCAGGCCAAGGGCCAGGGCCTCCAGTTCGTCTCGCATGTCAGGCCGGGTGAGATCGGGCAGGGAAGCGAGATCCGTTTGCGGGCCGTCCACCACCCAGCGTATCTCGCCCAAGTTTTGGAACTTGCGCAGGCCCGATGCCTCGTAATTGCTGCCGGTCTCAAAGTCTCCGGCCAGCTGGGCGACTTCGGTCACGGCGCGCACCGCGGCTTTCACCGCGGAGGCGGCGGTTCCCGCGGTGAAGACGATTTCACTGCGTGCCCCGAAAGTGGCCGGGTCATAGGCCAAGGCGGCCACGGTGGGCACAGGCATGTTGAAGCTCAAATCCTTGAGCCACAGTTTGACGCCATTTTTCTCAAATGCCGCGAGGAGTTCCGTAAGGACGGGGTCGGTAATTAACTCCCGGCGGATGGTGGGGAGAGTGGGCTCCCGGCGGTCGGCCAGGGCGCTCACATGGCGCTCCACCAATTCGCAGGCGCCTTGGAGGATGGACTCTTCCAGGCAGTTTCCCGCGCTTGACCCATTAAACTCATTGAGTTTCTTGAACCAGTTCAGCGGAACGGCCACAGCTTCGCCGTCACGCACTCGCGTGGCGTGGTGGAATCGCCAGGGCAGAAGATCCATGAGCCGGGCGGCGTCTTTTTCATCCATGGAGTCTTCCACGGACTTTAAGATCTGGGAGATAGGCATCACCGTGCCTGGCCAGAGTTTTTGCGCCTGTGACCAGGTGGCGTGGGTGAAGTTGGCGTCGTTCGCCCAGAAGCTGAAGAAGCTGAAACGTTCCGCCAGTTCCATAAGCGCGGAGGCCTCGGCCTGGGCCGGGGAGGCTCCTTTGCCCATCTGTTTGCGGGTGGGCATGACGTGTCTTGCCGCGGGGCCGCAGATGGAGAGATAGACGGGGATGCCAAGCCGGCCGGTGTCGGTGCGGCGCAATTCTCCCAGGATGCCGCCATGTTTGGCAAAGGCGTCCTTGACCCTGGCCACGGTGGTTTCCGGAGTGCAGAGCTTGTCCGAATCAGCGGTGTACCCTTTTGGGGTGGGGCGCAGTGTACGCATTGTCATCACTCCGGCCGAAAAAAAAGCCGGGCCCAGTTGCAGGCGCCGGCTTTGTCGCATGGTGTGGAGCGGGAGACGGGACACGAACTTAGGGGACAATTCGTTGAAATTTAAGACTATTTAGCGTCTCATGTTTGTGCGTTGCCCCGAAAGTTGCCCCTGAATTTTAAGGATGTCTCCGCTCAATCAAAATTTTCTACTTCAGGCCCGCGCAGTTGTCCAGAGCTTGTACAAAATCAGAAAGCACCCGCCAAGAGTGCGGGCGCATTTCATTTTTTGTTCTTTCAGTCTATGAGCATCCGAACGAAGCCAAGCTGTGGGTGACCGCCATGAGTGTTCAGAAAGCATTGCCCTGGGATTCGATACAGGGAAACGCCGTCAGCTTTTCCAAAAGGTGGGAAGGGGCGTATAACGAGGAAGCCCAGGGGCAGTCCTTTATCCTGGACTTTTTCCGCGTGTTCGGCGTGGCCGATCCTGAGCGAACAGGTGATTTTGAATACAAAGTGCCACTGGAGGAAAACCGCACCGGCTACATTGATTATCTCTGGAAAAAGCGGATCGCCGTGGAGATGAAGTCGCGTGGCAAGGATTTGAAAAAGGCTTATGAGCAGTTGAAGGAGTATGTATTCCACCTTCCCGAAGAAGACATGCCCGATCTGCTTATGGTCTGCGACTTTGCCACCATCATTTTGCACCGCCGCACCACTGGCGAGAAAGCGTCCTTCAAAACAAAAGACCTACGTAAGCATATCCGCAAATTCGCTGGCATAGCCGGGTATAAAACGACACGCGCCTACGACAACCAGATCGAGGTCAACGTCAAGGCCGCTGAAAAGATGGCGCGGCTCCATGACGCGCTACGTGAACACGGCTATGAGGGGCATGAACTGCGGGTTTATCTTGTTCGGCTGCTCTTTTGCATGTTTGCCGATGATTCGGGCATCTTCCCGCAAAACGCCTTTCAAAACTACGTGGAGAACTCCAAGGACGACGGCGGCGATCTCTCGGAGCGCATAGGTAAGCTCTTTGAAGTCCTGAACATGTCTGATGAGGTGCGGAAAAAACGCACGCTCCTTTCCGCTGATCTGCTTCTGTTCCGCTATATCAACGGAGGTTTGTTCAAAGACTATCTGCCCACAGCCGAGTTCGACGCCGCAATGCGCCGTCTGCTGATTGACTGCTGTGCGTTCGACTGGAGTACAATATCCCCGGCCATCTTCGGGGCCATGTTCCAGGGCGTGATGGACAAAGCACAGCGGCGCGAACTTGGAGCGCATTACACCAGCGAGGAAAATATCCTCAAACTCATCAATCCGCTCTTCATGGACGAACTGTGGCAGGAATTTGACCGGGTGAAAACCGACCCGACCCAGCTCGACCGTTTCCACGAAAAGATCAGTGGTTTGAAATTTTTGGACCCGGCCTGTGGTTGCGGTAATTTCTTGATTATCACCTACCGGGAATTGCGCGTCTTGGAGCTTGAGGTTCTCAAGATGAAAGTCGGCTCCAGCCAATATATGCTCGATATTGACCGCCTACTCAAGGTGAACGTGGAACAGTTCTACGGAATAGAGTTGGAAGATTTTCCTTGTCAGATCGCCCAAGTGGGTATGTGGTTGATGGATCATTTGATGAATCTGCGCGTGGCAGAGCAGTTCGGGGTGTATGTGGCCCGGTTGCCGCTCACGCAGTCCGCGCATATCGTCAATGGCAACGCGCTTAGGCTGGACTGGAAAATGGTCGTGCCTAAAGGGGAATTGAGCTATATTTTGGGGAATCCGCCATTTTTGGGATATTCCAATCAAAATGAAGAGCAAAAGTCTGACATTTTATCTGTTTATCTTGATAAAAATGGAAAATCATTTAAGGCTGCTGGAAAATTAGATTATGTCGCGGCGTGGTATTACAAGGCAGCAGAGTATTTATCAGGAACAAAAATTAGAGCAGCTTTTGTTTCCACAAATTCAATTACGCAAGGAGAGCAAGTCGTCATTGTTTGGAGTCCGCTTTTTGATATGTTTGGCATACACATTGATTTTGCTTATCGCACGTTCAAATGGAGCAATGACGCTACAGGTAAAGCGGCTGTGCATTGTGTTATTATTGGGTTCAGTGCAACTAACAACAATAGAAAATATATATTTGAAGATATGACTAATAGCTTGATGATCGAGATGGTTCGGAGGATAAATAACAATCCGTATTTTCAGATTATTCAGAATACGGTTAAAAACCAAACTCTTCAATCCATTCAGAAGATGGCTGATAATCCAGTCTGGAAGGTGGCCAATAATTCGATCTATCAAGCTATTCAAAAGATGGCCAATAATCCAGTCTACCAATCCATTCAGAAGGTGGCTGACAATCCAGTCTGGAAAATAGCCAATAATCCAGCCTATCAAGCCATCCAGAAAATGGTAAATAATCCAGCCTATCAAGCCATTCAAAAGATGGCTGATAATCCGGTCTGGAAGATGGCTAATAGTCAAGTCTATCAAGGTATTATGAGCGCGGCAAATAATATTAGCCCGTATCTTGTGGATGCGCCTACAATTTTCGTTGAAAGCCGTAAAACACCACTCTGTGATGTGCCCCTCATGATGACAGGGAACCGTCCTGCTGATGGTGGGCATCTGATAATCGAAGATGATGATTTAGCGGATTTTATCAAAGCTGATCCGCTGTCTGAAAAATACATTCGCCGGTTTATGGGCTCAGAAGAATTTATCAATAATAAAAAAAGATGGTGTTTATGGCTTGTTGGAATTTCTCCTGACGATTTAAGGCGTATGCCTGAAGTTATGAAGCGTATTGCTGCTTGTAAAAAAGATCGTGAATACAGTTCAGATGAGGGGAGACGAAAACTCGCAACGACGCCTATGCTGTTTCGAGAACAAGTCACATCAGAGAAAGATTTTATCGTGATCCAAGCCGTATCATCTGAAAGACGGAGCTATGTACCCATCGGTTTTCTGCCACCTTCGATTATCGTGAGTAATTTGGTTACGCTAATTCCTAATGCCACCTTGTATCACTTTGGCATTTTGACTTCCAGCGTACACATGGCTTGGGTTCGTGCTGTCTGCGGTAGGCTCAAAAGCGATTATCGCTACTCTAAGGATATTGTGTACAACAACTTCCCTTGGCCTGACGCCACAGACGAGCAAAAAGTCGGTATTGAAAAGCTGGCGCGAGGCATTCTTGACGCTCGGATGCAGTTTCCGGAAAGCTCCTTGGCTGATTTGTATGACCCACTGACCATGCCACCGGAGTTGGTGAAGGCGCATCAAAATCTTGATCGCGCAGTGATGAAAACATACGGATTTAAGAATAGTATGACAGAAGCTCAGTGTGTTGCGGCACTAATGGGACGATATAAAATCATAGCAGAGGAATAAATTATGACAGAAGCTGTTCAGATTGCTATTTGTGTAGCTGGAGCTTCCCTTGTTACGCAGTTATTTATAAGTTGGGTACAACCTTATTTTAAGGAAAAGACTGAACGTAAAGCCAAAGATCGCCTTGAAATCCGTCAATGCTTTGGCAAGTTTTTTGGCCTACTTGGCGCAGTGCCATCTGGGCCTGCTGTCCATCAAGACATACAACAGGATATTGAATTCTTTTGCCCTTCTAATGCAATGCAATCTTAGGATATTATTCATAAAAATTTATATAAAAATAATAATACTAATAAGCAAACAACACATGAATGGTTTATGAAATACAATGAATTATACTGGATGATAAAATCTCATCTGTCTGATGGACGGCAAAAGTTACTAAAAACATTAGATGAATTGACTGGTATAATTGGAGATATGTATAAAATGCATGAACGGTTTATCGTCTTTAAAGTTGAACATAACTATGCAGATACAAATGAAGAATGCGCTGATTTGAAGAAGATGCATGGAGAATATGACAGTAAATGTGACAAACTAGAAGAGCTTCACAATATACTATTTTCATTGGCGATAGAATATATGAATGAACTCTAATTTGGGTACTGAACAATAAATTTAGATGATTCCCTGGCACAGCCATCCTGCCCGTTTTTCTCGACCCTGATGTAGCAGCTTGGCGCGACAAGCCCAGCGCCACTCGCATTTCTTCCATGGGTTTCTGTCCTACCCATCGCCGTTGGCAACGGCCTGCAATCAAAAATCGCCTTTGGTTCCAGGCGTACCCTGGGACTTGATACACACTCATTGACATCACACAAAGTGTGATATATGTGTCACACTCCTGCGTAACTCAAGAGCCAAGAGGGCCTATGCGGATTTTCAAAAACAAATGGTTTGTTAGATTCGCGCGGAAAGAAGCCATACCGGATGAATCCTTGCATGAGGCCGTTAAACGGATTGAAGCGGGAAGCTGCGATGCCGATCTGGGCGCGGGAGTCTTCAAGCAGCGGGTTGCCAGACCAGGCGGGGGCCATTCAGGCGGGTATCGGGTTATCCTGTGCTGCAAGTTGGAAGAACGGGCATTTTTCGTATACGGTTTTGCCAAATCCGACAGGGCCAATATTGCCCAAGATGAGGCAAGGGAGTTCAAAAAATTGGCAAAAATTTTGTTTGCCATGACTGATGAGCAGCTTGAACGCATGTTGCAAAACAAGGATTTTGACGAACTTCCCGAGAAGGGAGGATATAACCATGACGAAAAGCTATAAAAGTGAAATTTTCGCGGCTATCCACGAAACCGCCGAAGCGCTTCATGCACACGGCGTCATTGACAAAACGACTATGCGGGAGTTTGACGAGTCCTGCCTTGTTGCGGTGAAAACCATAACACCGGACGAAATTCGTGCCATCCGCGAGCGAGAAAAGCTGTCGCAGCCTGTCTTTGCCCGTTACTTGAACGTTTCCAAGAATCTTGTCTCGGATTGGGAACGGGGCGTGAAAAAGCCCGGCGGTCCGGCCTTGCGCCTGCTGTCCATTGTTCAGCACAAAGGTCTTGATGCTGTCAGGGTGTAAGAACGGCGCGAGTGAGTTTCAAACGGTGTAAAAGTAAAAGAGGCTATCGGCTCCTGCCTCGTTCCTGTTCTCGCGGCATTTCTGGCGCGTTGTGGAATAGGATTTTGCCTTGCTCCTGGGTGATATTCTTCCCCCATTTCAATGCGGCATAGGCAAGGGCGACACCGTGCGCCTTTTCATCATGGACGGAGTAGAAAAGCTCTTTGCCGGTATCCCGGATGCTGCCGCCGTTTGCCAGGGTGAAAATAACCACGCCTTTGCCGTCAATGCGACGGGCAATATCGCCAAGGTCATAGCCCTGGGCCTTGGCTTCCGCCGCGATTCGCTCCATCCGAAAAAATGCCTGTAAGGGCTTCTTGGCCTTGGCGGAAATGTCCTCACGTTCCAGCAAGGCGCGTTCCTTCGTGGCTTGGTCGGCCCTGTCGGTCAAAAACTGTTCCCGGCCATGCTGTGACCAGTCTTTGACCTTGGGTGGCGCAGCCTCCCGTTCCGGCTCAACTGCTACCCCTTTGGAACGCAAGACCGCCAGAGCGATTTCATTGCCTTGCCCGGCCTCATGCCGGAGGAAGCCGCTCCATGAAGAAAAGGGGATATCCCGTCGCACGGCCTCTCGCTCCGGCAATACAGCAAGCCGGGCCTTGGTAATGGCTTCGGCCTCATGCTTGCGGGTCAGGGCCAACAGATTGCGCCGGTTCCTTTTGGCGATGTCCATCCGCTCGATTTCATGCCGTTTGTCCGCCCATTGCTTGCGGATGGCGGCAAGGGTTGTGCCTTCCCGCTCTTTGATGGCCTCCAACCGTACTTTGCGGCTCTCGATGCCTTGTCGGTACTTGGCAAAAAGTTCTCCGCGCTCCGGGCCTCGGTGGAGTGGGGCCGTCTGATAGCGGGAAAGTTCCTGAATGGGCCACAGACTCCGGTACGGCTGGAACTGCCCGAAACGGCTTTCCAGCTTCTTCATGGAAAGGGAACGATCAATGGCGCTGGCTTTGGCCGCATGATCGCCGTGCAGGTCTTTGACCACAAGCCCGTTGCCATGGGGTCTCGCCTCCATGCTCACAGTCCGCAAGGCTTCATGGAAAGCCTGCCAGTCCTGGGAGACTTCCAAGGCTTTCAGAATATGCGCCTTGTGCCGTTTGGCATAGGATTCAAAGGATTCCTGCCCGGTCTGCGCCTCAATGGCGGCGGCTTTTTCCGAAAGATGGCCCGATCTAGATTTTTCCCTGCCATTATCAATGACAAGGCCGTATTCCTGTTCCAGTTCCCGGCAAAGGCGATCCCGCTTGTGAAAGTCCCGAAACGGCTCATGCCGGGACAGCCTTTCCGGGTGGATCATATTATAGGCAATGTGCAGGTGTAGGTTGTTGGTGTTCTTGTGAACCCCGCAATGCCGTTGATGTTCGGAAAAGCCCAAAGCCTGGGCAAAGCGTTCCTCGATGGCCTTGAAGGCTTCCGACGTGAGATTCGCTTCGTCCTCCGCCCTAAAACTGATCAAGAGGTGATACGTCTTTTCCTTGGTGCTGCGCGTGTTCAAGTCCTGTACGGCTTCGGCTTCCAGGATGCCCAGGTCGTAATCATCGCCTGACCAGCATCCGGCGGACCAGCTCACAAGACATTTTTCGCCGGCATGTCCCGCATCGGCAATGTACCGCGCTAAACGTCCGTAATCTTCATTCCGGGCCTCGCAGGAAACGTGCTTGCTTATCATGCGATTTTTCGGACGGCGGCTTTGAGTTCGCGTTGCTCGGCTTCAATTTCCCGCAAGAGCCGTTGCAGGGTGAGCCGGTCATGGCCTTCCGGGGTGGAGGAGAGCGCCAGCTTGAATAATCCCCCCAAGCGGCCAAGATCGGCAGTGGCCTTCAAGATGTCTCTGACCGCCTGCCGGTGCTCCAGCCCCTGAACCGGAGTGCCGAGACATACCCGCTGGCAAAACGTGGACAGGGAAAGCCCGGCCTTCTTTGCGCTTTCCTGTATCCCACTATATTCATCCGTCCCCAGATAGACGGTAATACGCTGTTTCTTTGATGGCATTGGGTCTTTCTCTTCTGTGGCGTTGAGCATCCGAAGGATGCGAATAAAGCCTCTCTTACCCCGTAGGGCAGGACGCAAGGGACATGTCCCTTGCCTGTCCTGCCCTCGAACTCAACAGCAACTTTCAGCGGCTATCCGCACAAATTCGCGCTCTTCAACGCCGCATAAAGGCTTTCTCTGTGTTTGTTCAGCCTCGACCGCACAGCAATGGAGTTGTCCGTCCGTTCCAGGGCTTCCTTGAAGGTCAAATGCGCGGTGTACATATCCCGCACGTCCTCCTTGGTCAGATCAGTGCAGAGCGGCAGACGCACCAGGGCGCGGACAGCGTCTTTATGCCGCATAAAGACGCCGCTTTCCTCAAAGGAGCGGCTTTCCGCCGCGATTTCGCCGTAATAGGGATTAAGCCAGACGACAAAAGGCAGGCCGGGGAAGTTCTCGGCAAGATTGTGGAAGCCGTTGTACGTTTCCATCATCTGCCCCCCGCCTGTGATGACGGTATGCAGAAGGGGGGAGTGCCCGCCTTGCTCCAGGGCAGGAAGTATCCGGCTGCGAAACTGCCCGCAAAAATCAAAAAAGACGCCCACGCTCACATCCATGATCACATGGGCGGTGTCTTGCGGAATGGCGCGGCAATATGCCGGAACATCCTTCACCTCAACCTGGGTGGCCTTTAGGGCGGCAAAGCCTTTCAAGCTGCCGAACAATATGTCCAGGTCAGCGCATTGCGTCTTTTCCCCTCGTTCCTCGCCAAGATATTGGGCCAGGAATGCGGCGAACAGGCTTTTGCCAGTGGTCTTGCTTTGAATGAAAATGTGGATGGTCGCCATGATGAACCTCCTTAAAAAAGTTCGTGGTCTGGAATGTTTTTGACAAAGAAGCTGGAAGCAGCCTGCTGAGGGGGCGTGGTATGTATTGCTTCCCGCTCCGGTTTCTTGGGCTCTTCAACGGGCGGAACATTGCCCGGCTCGGCAAGGGGGGCGGCTTGCCGGAAGTATTCACAGAAACGCCGGTAGGAACCGGAAAACGCGCCTTTGCTGTGGAGTTCTTCATACAACGCCCTGCGGGAATAGCCTTGAACCAACAGGCTCCTAACCTCCCCGGCAATGGCGTTTGCCTGGACCCGGCAAATGTTTTTCTGTTTCAGATTTTCAGGATTGATGATGGGCATGGTTGTCTTACTCCTCCCTGTTACCGATGGCTTTTACCAGCGCCATGATGTCCTCCGCCTTCCAGGCTGCTGTGCGGGGGCCAAGTTTGACAGGCTTGGGGAAGCGTCCCGACTTGCAGCCTTCCCACCATGCGCTTTTGCTGATGGGGACAATCTCCAAAACTTGTGGCAGGCGGAGAAATCCTGTTGCGGGAATAGAGACGTTCATTGCACTATTTTCCTTTATTGGATGTTACAAAAACAAAACGAGCCTCTTTGAACTGTGTAGTACAAAGAGGCTCGTGGCCTGCTAACGAAACAGGGGCGCTAGGCCCTCTTCGAATGTTCCGTTTAGTACGTTAGGGGCGCTAGGCCCGCTGCAAATTGTAAAATGAGCACGTAATGATGTGCCGCGTGAAAGGAATAGGATTCTTTTTCAAACTGTCCAGGGGGATTTTTGCGTATCCCCCCAAATAAATAGGAACCCCTTTCGCTCTCTCTGTTCGGAGCCCCTGCCGGAGGCTCTTTCCGTCCATCGCCCGCAGCATAAGGCAGCCGGGAGAAAGGCGGGAGGGTCAGTGATGACTCGCCGTTGGCAATGCTGGATATACTATTTCCCACGAGAAAGCAGCAATGTATTCCTGTATGGATTCATGGCTCAAACGAATTTTCCTGTCTTTGAGCCATACATGGAGCGTACCCTTGATAGTGGGATGATTCAAGTATGTTTTGCTGTATCTGAAGAGCAATTTTGTACTATTCAGTCTTATCTTTACCAAAATAAACTCTACTTTTCCTGTGTTCAAAATCTTGAGAAAATTTTTTCTCAAATAGAGATACAGGCGAATTGCTTTGAAATTAGAAAATGCCTTGGCTGTACAAATGTGCAGGTGCTTAGTTGGCACACTTTCCTGTCTGTTGCTGATATATCTGCTGATAAGAAATTTCAAAAAAGTATATTTGAAACTTTAGCCAGAGAAACTGGTTTAGACTTTAAAAAAGGCTATGCAGGATTACTTGGTGCATTTGAAATTTATCAGATGCCGGAATGGTCTGAAGATGCAGAACCGCCATTCAGCCTCTCTTTGCGTGGACCAGAGGCAATACCGACCGAACCTAAGCAACGAAACTGCCTTGTCTTTAGGAGACGTACCGATTTTGCACAAAAGAAGCATTATTTATCATTGAAGCTTTATGCTGGTGAGTCTTTGATATATGACAGACTGCATGTTCTAGAAGCAGGAAAAACACAGCTAGGGCCAATAATAACAGAAGAACACTTTAATAGAGAGTCCTGCGTGCTTTATGATGATCAAGGAAACCTTATTCATGAAGAAGACTTTCCTCTGATGGACTCCATTGGATTTGGGATTTCGTTAGGTGGTCCAACAGTGAAACTTGCTGGCGATAAGGCTGGTCAACGTGCAAACAGTCTTGGAAAATATTTCGCGGATAGAATGAATACTGTTCAAACGAGTTCAATGCCAAAAAATTCAATAGTTACATTGTTTAATACGCAATATGTGCGACAACATTTGCATACGCAAAAATGGTATGCGTCAAGCTTGTTTGACAAAGAAAGAAATAGCTCATGGTTTGCGAATAGCAATGAAAACAATATGGAATCATTGTTACACATAAGAGATCTAATATGTGGGTATGATTCAAAATATGTTATATTGGTAGATCCATTTTTTGATAAAACAGCGTTTATGGACTTAATTTTTAGAATTACGACAAGAAGGTTGCCCGTAACAATACTTACAAATCTTCTTTCGAGAGAAGAGAAACAATCCGGGGTTACTATTGATGACTGGGCAGAACTACTCGACTTGGCTGAAAAAAATAAACGGCTCATTCATTGCGACTTTGCAATATACAATGTCAGGTTGGTAGAGGAATTAAATAGTCGCTCTTTCCATGACCGCTATTTAGTCATACACAGAGGAGAGAATATTGTTGATGCTTATCTTCTGTCAAATAATATCAACAGTCGTTCAAGAAATTTTCCATTTTGTATAGCAAAAATAAACTGTTCCACTTCAATGTTGATAAATAATTATTTAGAATCAATAATAAAATCACAATATGAAAAGTTTGATATAACCCAATACTGGAAGAATTATGGATAAATCCTCTCATATCCTTCCTGGTGTAGAATTCATTTTACGCCTATGGTTAAAAGATGAACTAAATGAGACAGATGATGTTTATGGCGCGGCTGAACGACTTGAATTATTAAAATTTTCAGACATTGGCTGGAGTGTCAACCGTGAATGGTTTTTAAAGAAAATCAGATCAGACACAAAAATTTTTACCATAGATTCATCAGAGAAGATTGCTTTTCTTATCTTGGGACTTGGGGAATTGATGGCTCGCACTTATGACTATCCTATGAAACGTATAGTCACATACGTTCGTAGCGCCCCAGCAGCTAAAAGTATCGCTGACTGTTTGCCGATTATGGTTAGCAAAGCGCAAGAATACTTCCCTCCTACCTTAGATCTGTCATTGGAGGCTCTGGGGGAGCTGCAAGTCGTAAACAGCATAGAAGTTACGCCCTCCAATTTTGCCTTAGTGGGCAGACTATTCGCTAGGGGGCCGCATAGCCAGTTTCGGTTTCCGAACTATGGCCTGTCTTTTGGTCTTCAAATCCTATTAAAAATAGACGCGCGGGCTGTTGGGGAGTGGTTGCAGAGCCAAAAACATCCGTTGGTACTAGACGCATCTCTGTGCGCCTTGAAATATGCGTTTCTTATGTTCCTCTCTTTAAGTCATGACGAAGAGATTGCTCAATTAATCCGGTCAAATCATGCCCTTGTGCGCCTGACGGGATTTACGGTTGTTCATACAGCCTCTTTGGATAAAGGATATCCCTCATGGGGTACTCCGCTTGCCAAAGTATTCCAGTTAGTTGAAAGCGCCAGTGTTCCTGTCGGAATCTCCATGTGGACTTCACTGCTCAGAATAAAAGAATTATCTCAAGCCTATGAGCATGGTAAACAAGACTATAGGACGACGGAAGAACATTATGCGCACGCATCGGAGAACTTAAATTATTTATATGGAAAAAAAAGAATTCCACTATGAAAATATGGAACGGATAACATTTCAGAATGATTCATTAAAGAATGTGGCAAACGATGTTATTCAAATAATAATTTCTCATTGGCCAAAAGATGGATTGTCAAAAGAAGATTTAGACTATTGCTCTGAAATTATTTCCATTGAAGAGATTTGGATACAATTTTTGAATGAAATTCCTGTATTAAAAGACAGGCGATGTCTAATAAAATATGCTTTGAACAAATTTATCATCTCATCAGATCTGTTCATTCATAATGAACGCGGGTACTGTTATGCCACAGAGCAGATGCTTAGAGATGCTGACGTTGTTGCAAAAATGTTTTTGCTCCTAGATCATGACAATTTAGGAAAAAGCTTTGGAAAATTATTTTTTAGTGATAAAAATGAATCATTACGCTTAGATTACCAAATACTATCTGAGCCTTACCCATATCGAGAAAGATTTACCATGTATAACCATGCTCTAAACGGGCTTGGAATTGCTCACTATATTGCCCTACGGGTAGGGGCAGAAGGTCTTCTACAAAATAAAGAAGGGGCGATGTTCCTTCTTCAAGAGGGTTCGTTTGGGCTTATGAAGGTTCTTGTAGCAGCACAAGGTAATTGGGATGTTGCCGATGAAGCCCTGCAAACGCTTTCATTTACTCTTCTGGAGAACCTCTCACTTCATGAAGAAATTATTTTAGATGACGCACTAGAGCCATTTTTAAAACTGCCACAACTGAAGTATTCATTTAGAGCTATGCTTGGCTTTAGTCGTCAAGGTTTGTTTAAAAGACATTCTGAATATATATTTATGCTTCTTGAGCAAAGCCTTCTGCCCACTGTGATTTGGCAACACCATTTTAAAAGTGTAATCTCCTCTTTTCTTGCATTTGATTTTTCCCTCATGTGCCTTGCCAAGGCTAATGACTCTATAGCAGCCCATCACGTCACCGAGTTGTGGAAAAATGGTTTGGTGAACCATGTAGACCCAATACCGACAGCATTCAATGGTGCTATTGAAAAAATGAAGAAAGCGCTGTTTGGTGATAAGCAATGTGTTGATTGGCTCGTAAATAATCCTAATCTTTTGAATACATGGAGTGCACACTACCTTCGAGAAAAATATAAATCTTAGTTGCTAATTAACCGCTTCTTTTAATTAATATTTCAATATTTTGGTCCTAGTTACGAATGATAATATTCGTGCTCATGCGCTATCAATTCCCATTGTTACGTAATCTATCGAGATAATTGGCCCATTCCTCCATCATCTGCCGTCGTTCCTGTAGATATTCAGCCCGATTATAGGCGTCGCGGATGGCGTTTTTTTCACCGTGGGAGAGTTGTGCTTCGATCACGTCAGGGCGATATTTTAGTTCATTCAAAAGGGTTGAGGCCATAGTCCGAAAGCCGTGAATGGTCATTTTGCCCTTATTGTACCCCATACGGCGCAAAGCATTCAGGATGCCGACATCAGATATGCAGCGTCCGGCGCTGAACGGGCTTGGGAAGATATAGCGCCCCGCACCTGTTATCAGTTTCAGTTCCGCAAAGAGTTTCACCACCTGCCGGGCGAGGGGGACAACGTGAGGACGCCGCATCTTCATACGTCCAGCCGGGATAATCCATTCTGCGGCTTCCAGATGGATTTCCGGCCATTCAGCGGCCCGCAGTTCGCCGGAACGCACAAAGACATAGGGCATGATACGCAAGACATAAGCAACGCTCACATCGCCGTGGTAATCTTCGATGGCCCGCAGGAGGTGTCCTATTTCCACCGGATCGGTAATGGCGGCGAAGTGTTTGGTTTGTATTGGCGGCAAGGCTTCCGACAGCCTGCTTGCCACGTCATACTTGGTATAGCCACCCAGCCGGGCATAACGGCAGATTTGTCCGGAAATTTGAGCCAACCTGTGTGCCGTTTCAATATGCCCGCGTTCTTCCGTGTGACGTATGGCTCGCAAAATATCTGCAGGCTCCAGGACAGAGAGGCGCATCTTTCCGATGTAAGGGAAGAGCAAGTTTTCCAGGCGCGCCATAAGCTGTTTACGGTATCCGTCCGTAAGCGCCACGGTCTTTTTGGCATACCATTCCCGTGCTGCGGCCTCAAAGGTCAGGGCCTCATCCTTTGCTGTGGCGACGGCTTCCGCCTTGATCACCTTTTTCTGTTCACCGGGGTCAATGCCCTTCGCCAGCATTGTTTTAGCTTCATCCCGTCGCTGCCGGGCATCTTTCAAGCCGATTGCCGGATACGTCCCCAGAGAAATCCTTTTTTCCTTGCCCCCAAAACGATATTTCAGCCGCCACCATTTACCGCCGCTTGGGGCGATTTCCAGGTACAGGCCGCTACCATCAAATTCCCTGTAAGATTTATCTTTCGATTTGAAAGCCTTGATGGCCGTGTCTGTCAGAGGCATGGGGCAACTCCAGGGGTAGGGCAGTAAAAACATTCATCCTGCCCCTAAAGTTGCCCCCGTTCGAGGGAGATGTCAACGGAGTTTCCGGGATGCCTTGAGACTGTCTGTTTTTGAAAAAGTCAAACCCCACAAGGCTTTTTAGGCTTCATGGGGTTTAACTGGATTTTTGATTGGAGCGGGAGACGGGATTTGAACCCGCGACTTCAACCTTGGCAAGGTTGCACTCTACCACTGAGTTACTCCCGCTTGCCTGGAGGCGGCATCCGGATTTGAACCGGAGAATGGAGGTTTTGCAGACCTCTGCCTTACCACTTGGCTATGCCGCCCCGCTTAAAGGAAATCAGCTTTTAGTGGAGACGTCCGGTGCTGTCAACTCTCGGCGGGCGGGGTCGGGGAATATATTGACAAGAATGGGTATGGAGGTGTTCTTGCCGTAGCGGAGAATTTTCGAAACGCGGGTCCGCGCGGCCGTCCAAACCTTCCACCAGGGGTGTCGCATGAACGTATTGCTTGTACTAAGCAGCAACGAGCCTGAAATAAAATGGAACGCCGTGCGTTTCGGCAACGTGCTGCTGGAAGCCGGGGACGATGTCACTCTTTTTCTCAACGGTCCCGCTGTGGACTTGTGCCAGGGTGATTCACCGGCCTTTCCGCTCAAAGATCAGAGCAAACTCTTCGTCCTGAGCGAAGGGACGGTGTATGGCTGAGGGAAATGCATGGACATTCACGGTGTGAATGAAAATGAGTACTTGAAGCGTTCAAATATGAAGACTCTGTATTCCTTGGTAAAAACCGCCGACAAAATTCTGAATTACTAAGCCGCGCCCCGCATAAAGCGAAAAAAGCGGTGTGGCTACAGAAAAAATCTGTAGCCACACCGTTTTTCGACATTCGTTTTTATTTATTGAGGGCCTTGGAGGGCTTTACCCCCGTGTTCCGCGAAGACCTCCTTCGCGGCGAATATGCCGTTCAGGGCAGCGGGGAATCCGGCGTAAACAGACATCTGCATGATCACCTCCACGATTTCTTCCCGCGTGCAGCCGACATTCAGCGCTGCGGCAAGGTGTACTTTCAGTTGTGGGGTCGCGTTGCCGAGGGCCGTTAGAGCCGCTATCACGGCAATTTCTCGGCTTTTTAGGTCAAGCCCTGGCCGTGTGTAGATATCTCCAAATGGAAATTCAATAAGATAGCGGGCAAAGTCGGGAGCTATGTCTCGCAGGCTCTCCACCACTGCCTCGCCGCCTTTGCCATCTATCCGCCGCAGCATGGCGGAGCCGGCGGTGTATCGTTCAGAATTCATATGACCTCCTTTTTTCAAAGTACTAGTATTGCCGCTTAGCTTTTCATTATACTGTTTTCGTGATACCTTTTTGGTATGACAGATAGCTCACCCACCTTCCTCGATCTCCGTTTGCTCCGGTATTTCGCCGTTGTGGCGGAGGAGAACAATTTGCACAGCGCAGCGAAGCGGCTTTTCATGTCACAGCCGCCCCTGAGCCGCCATATCAAACGATTTGAAGAAATTTTAGGGATCACCCTGTTCGTGCGGCACACCAGAGGCTTAAGCCTGACAGAGGACGGGGCGAAGGTGCTGGAGGTCATCCGCCCGTTTCTGAAATTGCAGGACAGGACATTTGCCCAGTTACAGGCGCTGACAAAGCCCTTGGCGAAGGTTGTCGCCATCGGATTCACCACCGCTTTTGAACAAGGTGTTTTTTCAGAGACAGAAAAGCGATTGCGGGTTGTATACGGTGAACGGCTGCGGGTAAGGCGGACAACTTCGCCTAAACTGGCGCAGGATGTGCGCAAAGGGAAACTGGATGCCGCATTTGTGGCTCTGCCCCTGGATGCGCCGGGATTGACGATAACACCTTTGCGCTACGCCGAAACCTTGGTCGCGGCATTGTCCACGCACTGGCCGGAAGCCGCGAAGAAAAGCCTGCCGCTTCAAGCGGTCAACGGCAAACCACTGTTCTGGTTCCAACGCAAGAGCAACTCAGCCTTTTTTGACCACACCAAGAGTATTTTCGCCTATGTGGGCTATGAACCCGTCTTTGTGGAAGAACCGGCGGAGTACGACGTGTTGCTGGCGCGTATTGCGGCGGGCGAGGGCATGGGACTTCTGCCCGCGTCGTTTGCGGCCATTACGCGGGAAGGCGTTGCTTTCGTGCCGGTCATGGAGGCGGAACTGCTGCAAATCAGGCTTGGGATAGTAACGTCTTCCGCCGGGACGGCGCTGGCGGAAGAACTGTACAAGAATTCTCCGTGGGGCGGCCCACGCCACTTCCAAGCGAACGCCTTTTAGGCATTTTTTATTCATTGGAGCGGGAGACGGGATTTGAACCCGCGACTTCAACCTTGGCAAGGTTGCACTCTACCACTGAGTTACTCCCGCTCACGGCGAAAGGCGCTTCTAAATGGGGCGGGCAAAGATGTCAAGCGCGGCTCTTTGCAAAGAGCGCTTCCATCGCCGGAAGACGGGATAACTCTTTACCTCCGCAAAAAAATCGGTTATCCCTTCAGATTCTTCGGCCCAGAGTTACGGGTTGTCGCCTTTTTCGGAGGCTCTTACCGTATGGAACAGAAAGATCTCGATTTTTTCCGGCAGTACCTGCAGGACTCCCTCCAGGATATTCTGAGAAAGGGAGAAGAAACCATTGGGGATATGACCGATACCGTAGAGGTCTATGCCGATCCCGCTGACCGGGCCACGGCCGAATCCGACCGGGCTTTCACCCTGCGTCTGCGCGACCGCGAACGCAAGCTTATCCGCAAAATTCAGGAAGCGCAGGAGCGCATTGAGGACGGAACCTACGGCATCTGCGAAGAATGTGGCGAAGATATAGGCGTCGCCAGACTCAAAGCCCGTCCCGTCACCACCCTGTGCATCAAGTGCAAGGCCCGCCAGGAGGCCGACGAGACGCTTCGGGGCGAGTAGTCCCCCAAGGATGGATGTCTCATTTTTCAGGTTTATCGGGCCTCTTGTGGCCAACGCCCTCCAGGGCGTCCGTTTTGATACGGTCTTTAGCCCCGCGCCGGGCTTCTGGACACTGGCCTTTACTCCTCCCGCTTCCCTGTGCCGCTTCCTTCTGATCCGGGCGCATCCCCGAACAGGCATCCTTTTTCTCTCTCCGATCAAGCCGGCCAATCCTCTCTCGCCTCCGGCGCGGGCCATGTGGCTGCGCAAGCGCCTTCGCGGGCGCAAAGTGGCGGGGGCCGTCACGGACTGGCCCCAAAGACGCCTTGCCCTGGAACTCTCCAGTGGAGAAGGGCGTTTTCTCCTCATCGCCATGGAGGACGATCCCGTCGTTTTAGAACGGCTGCCGGACGATTTCGGGCACGCCCCGGATTGGAAGTCGCCAGACGAGGCTCTTACTGACAAGGCCTGCCCCAGGAGCCTGCGTGCGGCGCTCATGCGCGCACAGGCGAATGACCGGGCCACGCTTTTGGAGGCGTTTCTGGCCGGGCGTCCATCGGGATTTTTTCTCCCAAGCGCCGTAACCGGCGGCGACAGCGAGGCTTCAGGACCTCTGCCCTGGCCTTTGCCTGGGGTATCGGAACGCTTTGAGAGCGCGCTTGCCGCCGCAAGCGCATACAGCCAGAGCGTCTTTTTCGGGGCGCTTGCGCCCTCAGCGGAGAATCCGGGCCGCGTCCAGGCCAAAAAAGACAGACTCCTGGCCCATCTGGATGCGGATCAAAAGCGCCTGGAATCCCTGACGCGGCAACGATTTTTCGGCGAAGCCATAGCGGCCAATCTCTCGATCCTTGGGTCCAGGTCAAAGACGGGGCCACGGGTACTCGTTCATCCTGAGCAAGGCGCGCTTATCGTGCCTTTCGATCCTTCGCTTACGGTGCTGGAAAACATGGAGCGGTTTTTCCGCAAGGCGGCCAAGGGCAGGCGCGGCCTTGGCCATGTGGAGCGGTTGCGCCACGGCGCGCAGGCTGGAGAATTGCCCTTTTCCGGACGCGAGGGACAGAATTATGGAAAAATCCGGCAAGAATCCGGAATTTCCGGTAGAAAATGGAACCTCCCTTTGCATCGTTTTCGCTCCTCGGACGGCTTTCTCATTCTGCGCGGAAAAGACAGCGCCGCCAATCACAAGCTCCTCTCGGAGGCGGCCAGCCCCTTTGATTACTGGTTTCACGCCGCTGGCGGACCTGGGGCGCATGTCATCTTAAAGCGCGATCATCCCGGTCAGGACGTGCCGGAGCGCTCCCTGCGCGAGGCGGCGATCTTGGCCGGTCTGGCCAGTTGGCGCGCCAAGGACGCCAAAGCGGAGGTCATTTGGACGCTGTGTTCGCAGGTTCGCAAGACGAAGGGCGCGCCGCTTGGGCAGGTGAAGTTGGATGAGGCCGAGACCCTTCTGGTGGAACTCGATCCCGCCCTTGAAGAACGTTTGCGCCTTACCACCGCACAGCGCTCTTGACGCTGCGGCCGTATGCGCGCATGGACTAAGTGCCCATTATGCCAAAGGATCAGATGACCGCAAAAAACGCGTATTCCCGCAAACTTCTCTTCGACGACGCGGACAAGGCTCGTGATCTGTTCGGCCCGCACAACGCCAATCTGGCGTTTGTGGCCGAGAAGACCGGCATATCCGCCGATTCCCGCAGCCAGACCCTGACCCTCAAGGGCGATGACCCTAAGCTCGTGGACCAATTGGCCGAGGTGATGGTCGAACTCTACGCCATGCTCGGCAAAGGGCTGCAGGTCCTGCCCAGGGACATCGAGCCGGTCCTCAAACATCTTTCCCGAAAGGGCGCGACACCAAGCCCGCATGACTCCTCAAAGGACGTGAAAAAACTCTTTCACGAGGATTCTTCCGTAGTCACCCCCAAAAAGACCATCACCCCCCGCACGTTTACGCAGCGCGATTATCTAAGCGCTATTCGGACAAACGATCTGGTTTTCGGCATAGGTCCGGCCGGCACGGGCAAGACGTATCTGGCCGTGGCCATGGCCGTGGGCGATCTTTTGGCCAGGCGCGTCAAAAGGCTGGTGCTTACCCGTCCGGCTGTGGAAGCGGGAGAAAAGCTGGGATTTCTGCCCGGCGACCTTATGGAAAAGGTCAACCCCTACTTGCGTCCGCTCTACGACGCCTTAAATGACATGCTGGGATTTCAGCGGGTGAATGAAATGATCGCCGAGGGGGTCATCGAGGTGGCTCCGTTGGCCTTTATGCGCGGCCGCACCTTAAACGACGCCTTTATTATCCTGGACGAGGCCCAGAACACCACTCCGGAACAGATGAAGATGTTCTTGACGCGGCTTGGGTTCGGGTCCAAAGCGGTTGTGACCGGCGACGCGACCCAGAGCGATCTGCCCAAGGGCGTTCTCTCCGGCCTGAACGAAGCCCGTAAAATCCTGACGGGCGTTTCCGGTCTTTTTTTCGTCTATTTCACTGAGGAGGACGTTATCCGCCACCCGTTGGTGGGGCGGATCGTGCAAGCGTATGAGCGGCATACTGAGCCGTCTGAAAAAAACTAATCCCTCTTCGGCCGGGTCAACGAAGCAGTCCGGGTCGTCCTGCAAACTTAAGCCCTATTGCCTGCGCACGGCTTTCGGGCTTTGGGTGTTCGTCGCGGTGATTTTGGCCGCGAGTATTCTTTCCTCCGTTCATTTTGAGTCGCCGGTGCGGGTATTCATGGCTGGGGAAATCGCTTCCCAGGATGTCACCGCCGACCTCAATCTGCGCTATGAGGACCATGACGCCACGCTGAAAAAGCGCGAGCAGATGATCGAGAGCCAGCCCGCGGTTTTTGATCTGGACTCCGCCCCCTTTGCGCTTCTGAGCAAACGCGTATCCGACGCCCTGACCCAGGCCGCAAGAACCGACGAGGACACGGAAAAGCTGCGCGCTTCCCTGTCGGAGGATCTGGACGCCGATGTCAGCCGCGACATGCTGGCCGCGTGGCGTTCCCCGGAGTTTCAGGATCTGATGTCCTCCCAGGTATTGCCTTGGCTCAAAGACGCCTACGCCAAGGGAGTGACGGCGCAGTCCGCTTTCGAGGCTTTCCGCAAGCAGGGGATTTTACTGCGCGAACTCCCCTCGGGCATGGAGACCCTCTATCCTGACAAGCCGGACATGACCGATGTGGATAAGCTGGGGGAGGCGCTCGACGCGTTCTTGCGCCATGACCTCAAGAAAACGCTCCGGCTGCGCAGGGCCGTGTTCGCCCTGGTAAACCCGCTTGCGCCCAACGTCGCCTTCAACCCACAGGTCACGGATACCCGCAAAAAAGAAATCGTCGGGGCCATGGAGCCGGTCTATTCCAAAGTCTATAAAGGCGAGATCGTCGTCCGCCAGGGCGAACGCGTCACCCCCGAAGAACAGACCAAGCTCCAGGCCCTCTATACGCACCATACCGGGATGCTTAGGCCTCTGGGCATCCTTGGAACGTTCATTCTCTCCTGTCTCTTTTTCGTACTCCTGCATCTGTCCCAGGGCAAAAAATCGGGCATCGGGGCCGTGAGCAACCGTGAATGGCTGACCTTGGCCGTCACCTGTGCCTTCTTCATACTGCTGGCCAAATTTGTGGAACTGGCCCGCGTCTCCGACGCGCATCTGCCGTCCTTTCTCAAATCGACCGGGCTGGCCTTCGGCCTGCCCGTCGCCGGGGCCGCAGGCGTCCTGGCAATGTTTCTCCCCCAGGCGCTCTGTTCCTTCGCCGTGCTTCTCATCTCTTATCTCGTCACTAACGAGGTGGGCGGCAACCTCTATCTCTTCAGCTATTATCTCCTCGGCGGCTTTGTCTATGCCTCTATCATCCGCGACTGCGAAACCCGTCAGGATGTCCTGCGCTCCGTGCTTCCCCTGGCCGGTTTGTGTGTTCTGTCCTGGTTCGGCATCGCCCTGGCCCGGGAAAACCCCGGAGATCTGAACCTGGCCGGAGGGGTCCACGCGGCCATGAACGCCGTCTTTTCTCTGCTTCTGGTCATGGGGCTTTCCCCCATTCTGGAAATGGTCTTCGGCTACACCTCGCGCTTCAAACTCATGGAACTCATGAGCCTGGAACAACCGCTGCTTCGGGAACTTATGGTGGCCGCTCCAGGGACCTACCACCACTCGATTATCGTATCGAACATGGTGGAGGCCGCGGCGCGCTCCGTTGGAGCCAATGCCCTGCTCGCCAAGGTCGCCGCCCTCTACCACGACATCGGCAAGCTCAAAAATCCTCTCTATTTCATCGAAAACCTCTTCGGCAAAGAAAACAAGCACGACAAGCTCTCGCCCTCCATGAGCGCGCTCATCCTCATCGCCCATGTCAAAAAAGGCGTGGAACTCGCCCGCGAACACAAACTGGGCGACGAAATCGCCGACCTCATCGGCCAGCACCACGGCATGACGCAGATCGCCTACTTCTACCGCAAGGCCCAGGAACAAGCCGAAGCCAAAAACGAAGACCCGCCGCGCGAAGAAGAATTCCGCTATCCAGGCCCCAAGCCGCAGTCCAAAGAAGCCGGCATCATCATGCTGGCCGACACTATCGAAGCCTCCAGCCGCACCCTGGTGGACCCCACCCCCAGCCGCACCAAAGGACATATCCTGTCCATCGTGCGCAAACTCTACAACGAGGGCGAACTGGACGGTTCCGAACTCACTTTGAAGGACCTCACCCAGGCCTCGGAAGCGTTTCACCGCGTCCTGACAGGCCTTTTCCACCAACGCATCGAATACCCCCTCCCTAAACCCAAAGCCGATGCGAAAACACAACCCGCCACTCCCGAAAAAGCCGCGTAGTCCAGGGGCTCTGCCCCTGGACCCCGCTGGGGGGAATGATTCCCCCCAGACCCCCTCAATAGCTTCGCAGGCCGCACCGGCCGAATGGCTGGTGCGGCCCGCGAAGCCCATTGCGGGGTGCAGGGGGATCATCCCCCTGCCGGGGGTGCAGGGGGCAGCACCCCCGGCTGTTTGGGTCGAGGTGGGCGCGGGACTCGGTCCGGCGTTGGGGCTGTCGGGGCGTGAGGCGCGGGAGCTGGTGGGGCGTCTCTTGGCGGCGCTTGGGCTTGGAGGGGAGGGTGTGGAGATCCGGTTTGTGGATGATGGCGAGATTGCGAGGCTGAATGGCGAGTTTTTGGGATTGCCGGGCCCGACGAACGTGTTGTCGTTTCCGGCTGATACGCCGGGATATCTGGGTGAGCTGGCCTTGTCGGTTGATACGCTTATGCGCGAGGCGGCGTTGTACGGCCAGGAGCCTGTGAGGCATCTGGCGAGGCTTTTGGCGCATGGGCTGTTGCATCTGGCGGGTTATGGGCATGGAGAGGCGATGGACGCGCTGACCGATATGGCGGTGGAAGCGGTCTTTACATCGAAGAGGTGAGAGGCTACGTGGTTTTTTTTAGGAGAAACCATGTGGAGGCTTGCGTGCCGAGAAGATTCCTTGAAATTCACGACATGACGCGTGAAGAGGCCCATAAGGCGGTGGCCAGGGCCATTGAGATGAAGAGAGATGGGTATCGCTCGCGGCTTTTGGAAGGCCGCACTGTGGTGCTTATTTTCGAGAAGGCGTCCACCCGCACCAGGGTTTCCTTTGAGATGGCCGTGCGCCATTTGGGCGGCTCCACGATCTATATGACCCAGCACGATTCGCAGCTGGGGCGCGCCGAGCCGTTGGAAGATACCATCAGGGTGCTTTCGCGCTACGTGGACGGGCTTGTCATGCGTACGTTTGAACACTCGAAGCTGACGAGAATGTGGGCCGAGTCCTCGATTCCTATCGTCAATGCGCTTTCTGACGATTTTCATCCCTGTCAGGTTCTGGGCGACGTGATGACCATGGTGGAGCGCGGCGCGGATTTGGCCGCGACCAAGGTGGCCTGGGTGGGCGACGGCAACAACATGGCTCATTCCTGGATCAATGCGGCGACGTATTTTCCGTTTGAGCTGGTTCTGGCGTGCCCTGGGGGGTATGAGCCGAAGCGGGAGATTTTGGAGCAGGCGCTTAGTTTGGGCGCCAAAGTCAGGCTCGTGCGTGATGCGCGCGAGGCCGCGGCTGGAGCGCATTTTGTCAATACGGACGTCTGGGCCTCCATGGGCCAGGAGGGCGAGGCGAAAGAACGCATGAATGTGTTCGCTGGGTATCAGATCAATGCCGGGGTTATGGCCCTGGCCGCGCCAGGGGCCAAGTTCATGCACTGCCTGCCCGCCCATAGGGGCGAAGAGGTGACGGCGGAGGTTTTCGAGTCTGAGGCGTCCATCGTGTTCGATGAGGCCGAGAACCGCCTGCATATTCAGAAGGCCATTCTGGAATGGATCTATGGTGGGGAGCCGTCGGTTCCTTACACGCTTCTCGCGGAGATATGAGATGAAGAATGTAAAGAAAGTGGTGCTTGCGTATTCCGGGGGCTTGGACACGTCGGTCATTTTGAAGTGGATCAAGAAGACCTATGCGTGCGAGGTCATCACCATGACCGCCGATCTCGGCCAGGAAGAGGAACTGGACGGGCTGGAGGCCAAGGCGCTGAAAACCGGAGCTTCCAAGGCCTATATTGACGATCTGCGCGAGGAATTCGCCAGGGATTTCGTATTCCCCATGCTGCGCGCCGGGGCGGTGTATGAGGGTCGGTATTTGTTGGGTACGAGTATCGCCAGGCCGCTCATCGCCAAGCGCATGGTGGAGATAGCCCTGAAAGAAGGCGCGCAGGCCGTTGCCCACGGCGCCACGGGCAAGGGTAACGATCAGGTACGCTTTGAACTGGCCACCATGGCCCTGGCCCCGGAGCTTAAAACCATCGCTCCCTGGCGCGAATGGGACTTCAAGGGCCGCGCCGATCTGGTGGCCTTCGCGAAAAAGAACGGTATCCCCGTGCCGGTCACGAAAGAGAAGCCCTACAGCTGCGACCGCAACCTCATGCACCTTTCCTTTGAGGGCGGCGAGTTGGAAGACCCCTGGAACGAGCCGGGGCCGCACAGCTATCAGCTTTGCTGTCCTCCTGAAAAAGCGCCCGGAGAGGCGCAATACATTGAGATCAAGTTCGAGAAGGGCAATGCGGTGGCGCTTAACGGAAAGCGCATGAGCCCGGCGAAGATCATCCGCGAGCTGAATCAGCTTGGCGGCAAGCACGGCGTGGGCCGCCTGGACATGGTGGAGAACCGCTTTGTGGGCATGAAGTCGCGCGGTGTGTATGAGACGCCGGGCTGCACCATCATCCACGGCGCACACCGCGATCTGGAGGGCATCACGCTGGACCGCGAAGTCATGCACCTGCGCGATTCGCTCATCGGGCGTTATGCCGAGATGGTCTATTACGGCTTCTGGTTCGCCCCGGAGCGCGAGGCCTTGCAAGCCCTGGTGGACAAGAGCCAGGAGCGGGTGAACGGCATGGTCAGGGTGAAGCTCTACAAGGGCCAGGCTGTGCCTGTCGGGCGCAAGTCGCCGAATAGTCTGTATAATGCGAATTTGGCCACCTTCGAGAAGGACTCGGTGTACGACCAGTCCGACGCCACAGGCTTCATCAGGCTGCAGGGCTTGAGGCTTCGCGGCTATAAGAAGATATAAGTATGGCAACTTCTTCCAAACCGTGGGGCGGCCGTTTTGCCGAGCCCACCTCCAAGATGGTGGAGCGCTATACCGGCTCGGTCCGCTATGACAGGGCGCTCTGCGAAGAGGACATCGCGGGTTCCAAGGCCCATGCGCGGATGCTCGCGCGTCAGGGGATCATAAGCGAGGGAGAGGGTAAGCGGATCGTCGAGGGTCTGGACGCCATTCTCGCGGACATTAAGGCTGGCCGGTTTGTCTGGAAGGACGAATTGGAAGACGTGCACATGAATATCGAGGCGCGCCTGACCGAACTTATCGGCGATACGGGCCGCAAGCTCCATACGGGCAGATCCCGTAACGATCAGGTGGCGCTGGACTTTCGGCTGTTTGTGAGCGGACGCCTGAAAGCCTGGAGCGAGCTTCTGGCCGGGCTGGTTAAGACGCTGGTGGACCGCGCGGCAGAGCATGTGGATACCATTCTGCCGGGATACACGCACATGCAGCCCGCGCAGCCCGTGAGCCTGGCGCATCATCTGTTGGCCTATGCGTGGATGTTCAAGCGCGACCACGAAAGATGCCGGGATGCGCTGAAACGCGCGGCGGTATCGCCACTTGGCGCGGCGGCTCTGGCGGGTACGACGTTTCCTCTTGATCCCAAAGCTGTGGCGGAAGATCTGCACCTGGGCGGCATTTTCGCCAACAGTCTGGACGCGGTTTCCGACCGGGATTTCGCCCTGGAGGCGCTTTTTGTGAGCGCCACGATGATGATGCACCTGTCGCGCCTGTGTGAGGAGATCATCATCTGGGCCAATCCGAATTTTGGATATGTGGCCTTGCCGGATGCCTACGCGACCGGCAGTTCCATCATGCCCCAGAAGAAGAATCCGGACGTGGCCGAGCTTATGCGCGGCAAGACGGGCCGGGTGTATGGATCGCTCTTTACGCTAATGACCATTATGAAGGGGCTACCTCTGGCCTATAACCGAGACATGCAGGAAGACAAGGAGCCCTTTTTCGACGCGGACCGCACCGTGAGCGACTCCTTGGCCATTATGGCCGAGATGATGCGGGCCATGAAGTTTCGGCCCGAACGTATGCGCGAGGCGCTCAAGCTCGGATTTTTGAACGCCACGGAATTGGCCGACTATCTGGCTGCCAAGGGTATTCCCTTCCGGGATGCGCACCATGTGGCGGGATCGGCGGTGGCTTTGGCCGAGAAGAGCGGCCGGAGCCTGGAAGATTTGAGTTTGGCGGAACTACGCTCTCTCTCTGATAAAATCAGCGACGATGTGGCGCAGGTTCTCAAGTATGAGACGGCTGTCACGCGGCGCAACACGCCTGGCGGAACAGCCCCGGACAGGGTGCGGGAGCAGATCGAGTCCTTGAAGGCTTGGCTGGCGCATTTGGCGTAATGCTACGATAAAACACGCTTTTTCGTTGCCCTATAGGCGAGATTACGCTTTTTTTTGCCTTCTGGAGGCACCCCTCCCCACCGTCGCGATGATTAGGCGCGATGCCTCTCTTTTTCCATTTCCGCAATAATAACCGTTGCCGGGACTTCCAGAGCGTCCGCAAGTCGGAAGAGCATGTTCAGGCTCGGCTGCTTTTCGCCAGTCTCAAGCCTTCCAATGTGGGATCGTGAAATTTCAAGCCGCGCGGCAAGGTCTTCCTGCGACCATCCTTTAGCGTTCCGCAGTCGACGCAATATCTTGCCGAAATTTTCTTCCATCCCCCAGAATTACAAGATTGCATTTATTTCTGCGGCGACCTATAGGTCGCTGAATACAAATTGTAGCGGCCTGCCCTGAGAGTAGACGAGCATGGAGGAAAGTGCATGTATGTGGTCGATTTTTTTGTCTCTATTGTGGTGACAATGCTCGATCCGATACTATGGGTTGCTTTTTTATTTGGATGGACGTTGGAGAAAAAAGGCCCCTTTGTTGTTGCCCTTGCCGGTATTGCCTGGGGCATGCTGACAGGTTTTGCCGTGGTGGCGATGAGTCCGTATGACATGCGCTTCATGGATGGATTTTGGCTTTTCAAAGTAATATCCGGCTGTCTTTGGGCGTTTTTTGGGTACTGGGTAGGCAGGTGGTTTGAAAATAAGAAGGCAAAAAAAGCTGCGACGCAGATCAAGGTTAAAAAAGAAGAATCATATCGCTTCGACCCGGAGAATAGCTGGTGGAGAGGCTATCTACAAGATGAAGAGAAAACCAAGAATGAAAATGTAGCAGCGGCACGGCGTAGAGCCGAAGAGCAGTCAAGGAAGCGTGCTGAAGAAGAGCGGATACGCCATAGGGAAGAGGAACAAATTCGAAAACGTGCTGCGGAAGAACAAGCCAGGCGTAAGACTAAAGAGGGGACAGCAAGGCCTCACAGCGTTGTTAGCGAAGAGATACAAAGATATTTTGCTTTTTTTGAATTACCCATTACAGCAAGCTTTGATGATGTTAAGAAAAAATATATAATTATGATGAAATTATTTCATCCTGATAAATATTTTTCAGATGATAGACTTAGGGAGTATGCAGAGAAAAAGACAAAAGAATTAAATAGTACATTTGCTACATTAAAAGCTAAACATTTTAGTGTGAAATGATAACTAGTTATTAACCCATGTGCGTGAGGACGGCGGAGTTTCCTCCGCTGTCCTCACGATTTTTATCTGTATCTTATTTGGCGGCTGTCGCCTTCATTCTTTCCTTATGCGACATGCCGGACAATTTGACCACTTTCTCCAGCTTGAGCTTCAATGCCTTGGCCAAGCGTGAGCCGTAGTCCTTGTCCGCAAGATAGCAATGGGCGCAGTGGCGGTATTTGACGTTTTCCGAAGCCGCGCCGATGTTGCGGGCTGTGTTTTCAATGAGCAGGGTCTTCTTGTCTTTGGTCATCAGGCGGTACAGGTCGCCGGGCTGATAGAAACAGTCGTCCGTCGGGTCGTCCTTGGGTTCGTAGGAATCCATAGCCCCCTGGATTTCCAGCGGCGGCTCCTTTTGTTTCGCCTGTTCGTCCCACTCAAACAGGCTGTTCGGCTGGTAGCCGAGCGTTGAGCCGTAGTTGCCGTCAACGCGCATCTGGCCATCCCGGTGATAGGCATGGACCGGGCATTTCGGCGCGTTCACGGGGATGGACATGTGGTTGACGCCAAGCCGGTAACGCTGGGCATCGCCATAGGAGAACAGACGCCCCTGCAGCATCTTGTCCGGAGAAAGCCCGATGCCCGGCACGATGCTGGCCGGGTTGAAAGCGGCCTGTTCCACGTCAGCGAAGTAGTTGTCCGGGTTGCGGTTTAATTCCAGTACGCCCACCGGGATCAGCGGAAAGGTCTTCTGGCTCCAGACCTTGGTGAGATCAAAGGGATTTTCCTTGTGCTTTTTCGCCTGGGCCTCGGTCATCACCTGGATGTAAAAATCCCACTTGGGGAAGTGGCCGCGTTCGAGGGCTTCGTAGAGGTCTGTCTGGTGGCTCTCGCGGTCATGTCCGACGAGTTCCTCGGCCTCTTTATCCGAGAGGTTTTTGATGCCTTGGCGCGT
>Ga0123354_10000370_pt1 | contig 42730 bp, 36 predicted proteins | sample TergutLab28metaG_2_FD_97872 | JGI IMG/M metagenome (GOLD analysis project Ga0123354, IMG submission 97872) | Labiotermes labralis P4 segment gut microbial communities from Petit-Saut dam, French Guiana - Lab288 P4 | ecosystem: Host-associated > Arthropoda: Insects > Digestive system > Gut ... | reverse complement strand
CACGATGTGTCAGGATAGCACGATTTATATGGGTCTGTCGCCGGATGGAAATGTTAAGATGTATGCCACGGCCTGTGATATGGGTTTTACCTGGAACGGGTCAATTTGCGCCGGCGCGCGGCAGGAAACCTCATGGAATGATGGAGGCCCCTATGGCAATGACATCGTTACAGGCTTTACGCACGAGATTTCAGGATCAAGCAATACGGCGGGGCTTGTCGCGTTTGGTAATGGGCCATCGCCTGCGCCTTATCGCGCAGCGCTCTGGTGCCATAATCTGACCGTGCATGGGCATAGTGACTGGTATCTGCCCGCCAGACTTGAGTTAGCCGTGCTTTTCCAGACTAAAAATATCCCCGGCAGCGGATTATCCGGAGATACCTACTGGTCATCTACTGAGACCTCTGGGAACACTAGTTATGCGAGGTGTAAGCAGTTTTCTGACGGTTTCGAGAAAAGCTGCCTCAAATCTAACACCCAAGCTGTCCGCTGTGTCAGGAAGTGATTGTTTCAAGTAGCGCCCTCACCCGCGCGGCGACGAGTTCGGCGTCTTGTAAAGGATTATAAGACCAGTGTTCCAGTTTGCCTTGAAAGGGCCGCGTCAGGCCGTCATCGCGCAAGCTTTGGTGGAAGCGGCGGAACTTGGGGGAGCCGCCTTTTAGCGGAATCACATGAACAGGTAGGCCTGTGGTGCAGGCTTCGGAGATCATGTTGACGGAGTCGGCGGTGACTAAAACGGCGTCGGCCCATGCGAGCATGGCGCAATAGGGGTTGGGGCCTTGGCCTGTCCATAAAATATGCTGAGATTGCCGCGTCGGGCCTTGTGGCCCTCCTGCCAATGACAATGAGGTTTGTTCGAGGGCGTCGCGCAAAATGGAAAGGTTTTTTTCGCCGGTGCGGCGGGAGGTTGTTATCATCAAAGAGCCTTGCGTTTGTTCGGCAAGTTCTACGAGTTGCGCGGCGAGTGTTGTCATATCCTCTTCTTCAAAATCATAGACGGCGTTGCGGCCACCGATGCATACCGCGATGCGCGGGGATGGCAGCGGCTCGAACATCTGGCGGAATATTTCTTTTTCTCGCGTTAAAAGTGCAGGTGTTATGCGGTTGATGGAGCCTCGTGTCGTCACCACATTGTCGCCCCACACATTGTCATGTCTTGGCACGGCCACAAGATCAAAGTGACGCGGGTCAATAAATGGGTTTTGGATATAAACCGTCACAAGAGGATGCCTCTGTTTGCGCGCGCGCTGCTTGAGGAGCAAAGCCGCCGTCCCTCCCGCGCGGCCCGCCGCGATCACCAGATCCGGCCATGGCGGCGCAAGGGAGTCACTCTCGCGGCTTAATGCATAATTAAGATTCATACGCCAGTATGGCGCGAGTTGCTTCCATGGCGTGCGGAGGACGATTCGTTTCACAACCGGAGTGGTTTTCAACGCATCGGCGAGTCCAAGGCATTGATTATCCATGCCTATTACGCCTTTTGTGAGGATCCAACAGGTGGCTTGGCGAGAGGGGGACATTTGGCTAAACTCCTTGTTCCAAATGAGAGTTTTTACTTCAACATTAGGATTTATGATGAAACAAGTTAAACGCGATCGTATCGATCTTATTATCCTTTCCGAGATGCAGAAGAACGGGCGTATTACCAATGTGGAGCTTGCCGCCAAGTCCGGCATCTCCGCACCGCCCTGCCTGCGGCGCGTTCGAGTCCTTGAACAGGAAGGCTATATTCGTGGGTATCATGCGGATGTCGCTCCTGACAAGCTGGGGTTTATGATGACGGTGATGATTCACGTTTCTCTTGTTAATCATTCCGAGTCCGATTTTGCGCATTTCGCTGAACTTCTGCAATCTTGGCCTCAGGTGCGGGAAAGCTACATGCTGACCGGTGAATCGGATTTTCTCCTTAAAGTTGTTGCGCCGGATTGGGAGGCTTTTCAAAAGTTTCTCACCGCGCAGCTTACCACAGCACCCAATATTGCTCACGTCAAATCCTTTCCTACAGTCCGCCGCGTGAAATATGAACCCGGGATTCCTCTTGACGCCATGATTGCAAATGCGGATCATCCCTAAATCTTAATCCGTTTTTTGAGGATCTTTCCCGTGCTGACGAATTTTGTTGTTTCTGTCGTCGATGTTTCGCGCCGTTTTGCTTTGTGGATCGTGCTGCTTGCCCTTTTCGCGGTGGCAGGGGCCGGATGGTATGTGACTAACAATTTCAGGATCAACACAGACATTGAAACCCTGATTGCTCAGAATCTTCCTTGGAAAGAGCTGGAAAGGCAGATGGAAGAAGCCTTTCCGCATGAGCTGGATCGTCTTGTGGTCGTGGTGGATGGGATCAATGCGGATGTGGCGGAAGACGCCGCCACTTTACTGACCAAGGTTTTTGAAAAGCGCACGGATCTTTTTAAAAGCGTCGTAAGGCCGGAAAAACGCGCTTATTTCCAGAAATACGGCCTTCTTCTTATCAATAAAGATTCGCTTCAGGATACTTTGGATCAACTGATGCGGGTGCAGCCTCTTTTGGGCGGGTTTGCCAAAGATCCGACTTTGCGCGGGCTTTTGGCCATTATGGATCTGTCGGTTGAAGGGCTGAAGCGGGGGCAAGGCTCTTATGAAGAGATGGCGCCTATCTTTGCCCTGATGACCAAGGGTCTTAAAGCGGCTGAGGAAAAAGACACCCATCTGCGGCGCGTGCCGTGGCAAAGCGTGATGAGCAAAGAGCAGACTTTACGCGATACGCGCAAGTTTATTCTTGTGCAGCCTGTTTTGGATTATGAGGATCTTTCGCCGGGTGCGGATGTTACCAAAGAAATCCGCAGCATTGCGCAGACGCTTGAGCTGACGGACGCGCGCGGCGTGAGGGTGCGCCTTACCGGCTCGGTGGCTTTGAATGATGAGGAGTTTGCCTCGGTCAAGGAAGGAGCGCAGCTTTCGCTGATGCTTTCGATTGTTTTTGTCGCTCTGCTTTTGGTTCTGGCGCTGCGTTCTTGGCGGCTTATTGTGCCGATTTTATCAACGCTTTTTGCCGGTCTTATTATCTCTACGGCTCTTGCCTTGATGGCTGTGGGGGCGCTTAATTTGATCTCCATCGCTTTTGCCGTGATGTTTGTCGGGATTGCCGTTGATTTCGGGATTCAATTCGGCGTGCGTCTGCGGGATGCCAGATTTCATCATGCAGATCTCAAGGCCGCGCTTGAGAACACGGCGCAGCGCATTGCTGTGCCTATAAGCTTTGCGGCCTTGTGTTCGGCTTTGGGCTTTTTCGCCTTTATTCCTACGGATTATCGCGGTGTTTCCGAGCTTGGCATTATCGCCGGCATGGGGATGTTGATTGCTTATGTCCTTAATCTTACTTTGCTGCCCGCTTTGTTCGTGTTCTTCAATCCGCCCGTGGAAAAAGAGTCTATCGGCTATGCATGGGCCAAGCCTGTTGATCTTTTCATCGAAAAACACCGTAAAACTCTCCTTTTCGTGATTATCGGTCTGGCGCTTGGGGCGGGGCTTCTTGCCTCCCAGATACGTTTTGATGCTGACCCGCTTAATCTTAAAGATCCGCGCACGGAGTCCGTTTCAACGATGTTCGACATCATGAAAGATCCTGACGCCACGCCTTACACGATCACGATTTTGGAGCCGTCTTTGGAAGCGGCTGTTGCTCTGGCCGCCAAAATCGAGGCTTTGCCCGAGGTGGATCATGTCATCACGCTGGCAAGCTTTGTGCCCTCACCGCAAGAACAAGCCGCCAAGCTTGCCATTATTGATGATGCGATGTTTGTTTTAGGCCCGACCTTGTCGCCTCGTGGACTTTTGATGCCGCCGAGCTATAGCCGCGATTATGCAGCCATGTCGCAAACAGCGCGTAATCTGCGTTCGCTGGGCGCGGATAAGGTTGAGGCGCAAAAGCTTGCGGATGCGCTGGATGCCATTGTGGTGGCGGATGATTTGGACATGCTGGATTACAGTTATTATACTCTGGTCTCAGGCTTAAAGGCTTATCTGGCCCAGCTTTACACGCTTTTAAATGTCAAAGCCGCAACGCTTGAGTCCATCTCGCCGGATCTGCGCCGCGACTGGATTGCAGAAGATGGCCGCGCCAAAATCGAGGTTTATCCCCAAGGCAATGCCCGCGATCATCGCGTGCTTGAGGCCTTTACCCATGCCGTCCGGCAGGTGGCGCCCCATGCCACGGGGACAGGCGTGTCCATTCAGGAATCGGGCAAAACCATATCTTCCGCTTTTACACGTGCGGGTATGCTGGCTTTGGCGGCAATTGCGGTTCTCTCCTTCCTCGTCTTGCGCCATGTCTTAGATGTTTTGCGGCTTCTGGCCCCGCTTCTTTTTGCCGGCGTGATGACTTTGGCCACCATTGTGCTGATGGGGATGCCGCTTAATTTTGCTAATATTATTGCACTGCCCTTGCTGCTCAGCCTTGGGGTTACTTTTGCGATTTACTTCATCTTTTATAGAAAACAAGGGTTTAGATATCCGCTCTCCTCCGCCATGGCCCGCGCGGTTCTTTTCAGCGCAGGCACAACGCTTGTGGCTTTCGGGGCCTTGTCTTTGTCCTCACACACAGGCACACGGGGCATGGGGCTGTTGTTAACTATAGCCCTGCTATATTCCACACTCAGCACTTTTCTTGTGCTGCCGGTCTTGCTCAAACCTTTTGACTCCGGTAAGAATACAAAAGAACGTTCGTAAGCGGTGCCTTTTGCAATGGGGCGCCACGGGTGGGTTATGATGATGCGTTATGCCAAGCTTTTTGCGGTTTCTTTTCTGGCTCTTTTCCTGCTTTCGGCCTGCGCAAGCACGCCGCGCAGTTATGCGGAACAACGTCTGGCCGCAGAAAATAATGACCCTCTGGAGCCGATGAACCGCGTCATTTTCAACGTGAATGATTTTCTGGATCGCCTTCTTTTAAGGCCTTTGGCTGAACTTTACCGCGCCACAGTGCCGCCGCCCATCAGAACCCGCGTGGCGGCGATTATCAAGAATATGGGCGAGCCGGTGATTATGGCCAACAACATCCTGCAAGGTCGTATGCATGATGCGGGCATAACTTTCTCGCGCTTTGTGGTCAACACAACGATCGGTCTTGGCGGCATGTTTGAAGTCGCCAACGCCAAGCAGGGCCTGCCGCGCCAGACGGGCGATTTCGGACAGACGCTTTCGGTCTGGGGCTTTGGTGAAGGGCCTTATCTTGTTCTGCCTTTGGTCGGGCCTTCCACTGTGCGTGATGCGGTCGGCATTGCGGCTGATACGATGGCCTCGCCTTGGCAATATATTGTGGCGGGGCAAGGCGGCACGACCATCAGGCGCGCTTATTTCACCGCGACCACCATTGCGCCGGCTTTGTCCAAACGTGAATCGGCGCTTGAAGAACTTGACGTTTTGCGCGCGGGATCTTTGGATTTCTACGCGCAGGTGCGCAGCATGTATCGCCAGTATCGCGCGGGACAGCTTGGAAAGCCTCTTAATTACATCTTGCCGACTTTTGACGATGAAGAGGATGATCTTTCGCCCTGATTACCGCTTTTTTTTGAAACTTATTTGAGGATATGACGAACCGCATCAGCCTTCCCCGTATTTTAATCACCAACGATGATGGATATGAATCGGAGGGGCTGAAAGTTTTGGCTGAAATTGCGAGCTCTTTCACGCAGGAACTTTGGGTTATCGCGCCGGATGAAGAAAAAAGCGGCATGTCCCAAAGCGTCACGCTCCGCAAGCCCGTGCATATCAGAAAACGCAAAGACCGCTTCTGGACGGTCAAGGGCACGCCAAGCGACTGCGTGATTTTGGCGCTTGATTATATTATGAAGGAAACGCCGCCTTCCTTGATCCTCAGCGGCGTGAATGCCGGTCTTAATACGGGCGATATTGCGAATATTTCCGGCACTGTGGGCGCGGCGATGACGGCTTTGACTTTCAACGTACCGGCGATCGCCATCAGTCAGGATGTTTCTTTTGAGCGCGGTGTGCGGTGGGACACGACGCGCGCCATGCTGCCGCATCTTTTGCACTATCTTCTCAGTGAAGGTTGGCGCAAGGAAAGCTGCATTTCAGTGAATATTCCGAATATTCCCGCGCAGGATATAAAAGGGATGCGCTGGACAAGACAGGCGCAAAAAAATCTTCGCAGCTGGCGGGCCTATCGCCGTTTGACGCCTTTGCGGGGTGAATATTTCTGGATCGGCGCCGAACTGGGCGAACCCGCAGGCGATCAGGCCAGCGATGTGGTGGCGCTTGAGCGCGGCGAGATTGCGCTTTGCGCTCTTGGCCGCGATCACAGCATTCTTTTGGAGCGTCCTTTTGTATCCCTTGCTTCGAAGGATGGCGGGTCTGTCAAGCCTTCGTCCGTCAACCCGCTCAGCCCCGGGCCGGATGATCCGTTTTAGGGATTTTGCTATAATTTTATTGCTCTTGTCTTTGGGGGAGTCCTTCCCTAGACTGGTGCGATTGTTCAAGAGACCATAGATCAAAAGGAGCCTTCTTATGGCCACTAACGGAAATGTGACACCTGAAAAACCCGATATGCCGATGTTCTACAAGACCATCCGGCCTTTAGATATGGAAAAGGACGCTGATCTTTATGTCTCGGCGCCCAAGAGCTTTAATTTTGCGGCCAACACCAACGCTATTCCGCTTTTGATTGATGAGCTGCCCATGGCGGCGGCGCATTATCCCATCGTTTTTGCGTCAGGCCCCTCGCCCATTCCGGCGGCTGTGGTCGGGTTGAGCAATGACGAAAATCTCTTTATCGATGAAAACGGCCAATGGCTGGGCGGCAGCTATCTGCCGGCTTATGTGCGGCGCTATCCCTTCCTTTTGATGGATGATCCCGATCAAAAACAGTTCGTGCTGTGCATTGATGAAACCAGCGACATGCTTGGGTCTTCAGGCGATTATGCGCTTTTCAAAGACGGAAAGCCTTCGACTTTTACGCAAAGCGCCATGAACTTCTGCGCAACCTTGCGCGCGCAGGGCGAGGCGACGGAGGAGTTCGTCAAAACGATCAAAGACTATAATCTTTTGATGAATAATGACGCGCAGATCGACATGCCGGGCGGCTCGAAACTTCAACTGGCGGGCTTTCAGGTGATTGATCCTAAGAAGTTTGATCTTTTGCCGGACAATGTTTATCTCTCTTGGCGGCGCAAGGGGTGGATCGGGATGATTTTTGCTCATCTTTTGTCCTCGCATCGCTGGCAGAGTTTGATGGCGCTTTCCACCATGCGGGAACAAGGGCGCGCGTAAAAGTTTTTCCTGAAGACGCAAAACTCAAGAACAAAAAGAGAACAATGAGAATTGTTCTCTTTTTTATTGTTTTTTATCACATATTCCCTTGCATTCCCATGGCTTCCCATGGTATCCCATATATACCCACAAAACTTTTTGCGGTGGCGAAAGCGTTTTTCTAATGCCTTGATGTGTGAGGATTTCTCATGGCCGTGTTCCTCTCAACTTTTGTCAATCGGGTTGACAAAAAGGGACGTGTGTCTGTTCCGGCTTCGTTTCGCGCCACTTTGGGCGTGGACGCGACCGGCATTGTGGTGTTTCGCTCGCTCCAATACGAGGCTTTGGATGGATGTTCCATCGCGCATCTTGAGCTTTTAAGCCGGAGTCTCGAAAAACTTGATTTGACAGCGGAAACTTTTGAGCTGATTGAAACCACCATTTTCGGCGGTTCTGTTCAGGTTCCTTTTGACAGTGAGGGCCGCATTACGCTGCCTTCTGCTCTGGCGCAGGCTGTCGGCATCACGGATGATGTTGCTTTTGTCGGGCGGCGCAAAACTTTCCAGCTTTGGGCACCGCAGAAACTTTATGCGCATGAAACCAAAGCGCGCGATCTGGCCAAGGCGCAGGATATTTCGCTGAGCAAGATCATCGCCGCCGCTTCCTTGAAAATCGGGGAGGCTCTATGACGGATGCTCATACCCCCGTGATGCTGGAGCAGGTGCTTGAAGCGCTGGCGGTAAAAACCGGCGGGCTTTATGTTGATAGCACGTTCGGGCGCGGCGGTTATACGCGCGGGATTTTGGAGCGCGGCGCGGGATGCGTTCACGCCATTGACCGCGATCCTGAAGCTCTTGAAGCCGGTGCGGCCATGGTCGAAAAATACGGCCAGCGCCTTGTGCTTCATCACGGCAATTTCAGCGCTATGGATCAGCTGATCGGAAAAGCGGGCGCGGTGGATGGGATTGCGCTTGATCTTGGCGTTTCCTCGCCGCAGCTTGATGAGGCCGCGCGCGGGTTTTCCTTCCAAAAAGACGGCCCCCTTGATATGCGCATGGATCAAAGCAGTGAACATCCGACAGCGGCAGATCTGCTCAACACGACCAGCGAAGCAAAGCTTGCGGATATTTTTTATCATTACGGGCAGGAGCGCTATGCGCGGCGCGTGGCGCACAGGATTGTGGAAAGACGCCAAAAGGCGCCTTTTGAAAGCACGCAGGATTTTGCGCAGCTTGTACGTTCTTGCGTGCCGTCTTCCAAAGACGGGCTTGATCCTGCGACACGTTGTTTTCAGGCTTTGCGCATCGCCGTGAATGATGAGCTTTCCGCGCTTGAGGACGGGCTTTTGGCAAGCCTATCCCTGCTCAAGCCGCAAGGAAGGCTGGCGGTGGTGTCTTTTCATTCGCTGGAAGACAGGCGGGTGAAAAACTTTATGCGCCACTACGCCAAAGGCGCGCAAAACACGTCGCGGCATACGCCGGGCGCGATGGCGGACAAGCCTCAGCCGGCGTTGCTTGCGATTCTTTCGCGCAAAGCAGAAGTCCCTTCCGCGCAGGAAATACGCCTTAATCCAAGAGCGCGCAGCGCACGGCTTCGTGTGGCGATGCGACTTGATACCCTTCAGGAGACCGACTTATGAGCCGCGCTTCAATTTTGTGTATCTGGTTTTCATTGACGCTTGTGATAAGCCTTGGGCTTTATCACACAAGCGTTCGCGTGCAGGAACTCGGGCGGCAGCTTCATGCTCTTAACCGTGAAATCGCTTTTGAGCAGCGCAATATTCATGTGCTCAAGGCCGAATGGGTTTTTCTTTCCACGCCCGCGCGCATTGAAGATCAGGCGCGCAAGCATCTTAAACTTGGGCCTACAAAGCCGCAGCAGGTGGCTTCTGCGGGCTCTTTGAAAAAACTTGACGGTTTGATCGGCTTACGGATGGCCGCCCTTTCCTCTTCGCCCAAACCCCAGCGTGTGGCGGAAAATCAGGCCTCAAAGCCGCCTGTGCGCGTCATAACGCAGGCCGCATCGTCTGTTGAAACGCAATATCTGCACCATCTTCTTTTGGCACAATTAGGCCAAAGACCATGACTTCGCGGCCTCGGCACCATCGCCGCACGCCGCAGGGTCAGCAACCTTGGCTGCCCGGGTTGATTGATGCTTTGCGCACACGCGAAAAACCTTCTTCCCTGCGCCGGTTCTTTTCCCCGGGTGAATATGCCCTGCGCCGCGCTAGTTTTCGCCTCAGTTTCGTTATTCTGCTTTTGACGTTTTTGTTTCTTGTGATTGCAGGGCGTACCGCCCTTTTAACTTTTCACACGGAAACGAAGGAGCCGCAAGAGCTCAAGGCGCTGCGCGCGGACATTCCCGTTACGGCGCGCGCTAATATCACGGATCGTCACGGCACGCTCCTTGCCACTTCTTTGCCGACCGTGATGCTGATGGCTGATGCGCGCAAGATTTTAGATCCTTCCGATGCGGCTTCAAAGCTGGCTTCGGTCTTTCCCGAGATTAACGCGGACAGGCTTGCGCAAGCGATTACTTCTTCCAGACGCTATGTGACCATCCGCCGTCATGTGACGCCGCGCCAATATGCGGCCATCAACCGCATGGGCATTGCGGGCCTTGAGTTTGCGCCGGATGAAAGTCGCATTTACCCTGCCGGCGGCGTCACCGCGCATGTTGTCGGTTACACCGATATTGACAATAACGGGATTGCCGGTCTTGAAAAAAGCCTGCACAGGCAGCTCCAAAACAAGCAAGACCCTTTGATGTCGTCTCTGGATCTTCGCATGCAAACCATTTTGCACCGCGAGATCGGTGATGCCGTGCATGAGTTCCGCGCTTTGGGCGGCGCGGGCGTGATGATGGATATTCATACGGGCGAGATTTTGTCTTTGGTGTCCCTGCCCGACTTTGATCCACAAAAGGCCGGCAAAGCCAGTGACGCGGCGCGTTTCAATCGCGCTTCGCTCGGCGTTTATGAGATGGGATCGACATTCAAAATTTTTACGACCGCTTTGGCGCTTGAATCGCCCCAGATCCGGCTTTCTGATCGTTTTGACACGCTGCATCCCATTGAAGTCGGCGGGCGCGTGATCCGCGATATGCATCCGGCCACGCACGCCCTGAATGTGGCTGAGATTTTCACGCTCTCCTCCAATATCGGTTCTGCGCGCATGGCTGAAAAAATCGGCGTGTCTGCGCAGCGCGCCTTTTTAGAGAAACTCGGTTTGACGGAAAGGCCTTCGCTTGAAATACCGGAAGTCGGGGCCCCTATCGTGCCCGCAGGCTCCAGCTGGCGCGAAACGACCCTTATGACCATTGCGTTCGGCCATGGAATCGCTGTGAGCGCCGTGCAGCTTGCCAGCGCCATTGCCTCTATGGTTAATGGCGGCACCAGAGTGGAGCCTACGCTCCTGAAGCTTGATGTGGCCACACTGGCCAAACTTGACCGAACCAAAGAGGATCGGCGCGTGATTTCGGCCAAAACATCCCAGCAATTACTGGCTTTGATGCGGCTTGTCGTCAAGTTCGGCACGGGCAAGCGCGCGGATGTTGCTGGCTATATGGTTGGGGGTAAAACGGGAACAGCCGATAAAATCGTCGGGCGGCGCTATGCGCAAAATGCTCGCATTTCTTCTTTTATTGGGGTTTTCCCCGCGCATGCGCCGCGCTATCTTGTGTTCGTTTTGCTGGACGATCCCAAGGGGACGCCTAAGACACACGGCTTTGCAACGGGGGGCTGGACAGCTGCGCCTGTTGTGGGGCGTATTGTGATGCAGGCGGCGCCTTTGCTTTGGCTTCCTCCGGTGGATCGCGATATGATAAAAACAACGGAAAACCGATTGCTTAAACCTTTGGGCGCCGGACTTCTGGATAGTTTGAACCTTGAAAAAGAAACGGATGATTATGCATCTGTCGAATCTAATCGAACCCAGTGACGGTTTTTCCGTTAGCGGTGCTCATGATCCTGCTGTCAGCGGGATCAGTGCTGATTCACGACAGATCAAATCCGGTTATATTTTTGTTGCTATCAAGGGAACTTCTCAAAACGGCGCTGATTTTATCGCTGATGCCACTTGCCGAGGCGCAAGCGCTGTTGTGATTGAACAGGACATGCCGCATGATCCCGTTCCTGACCATGTTGCTTTGATCCAGACTTTAAACACAAGGCACGCGCTTTCGGTTCTGGCCAGCCGCTTTTATCCCGATCAACCCAAAACCATTGCGGCTGTCACGGGAACAAGCGGCAAAACATCAACTGTTCAATTTACGCGCTCTCTTTGGAAAACAGCCGGCTATAAAGCGGCTTCTTTAGGCACGCTCGGGCTGATTACGGACGAAGGCACAACTTACGGCAATCTGACGACGCCTGACTCCGTTGCGCTTCACAAAATCATGCATGATCTTGCGCATGAGGGCGTCACGCATCTTGCGATGGAGGCTTCAAGTCAGGGAATTGCCATGCGCCGCCTTGACAGCGCCCGTGTGGATCTTGCGGCTTTTACCAACCTTTCGCGCGATCATCTTGATTATCATCAAACGATGGAACATTACTTCGCCGCCAAGCTGCGCTTGTTCACCTCGATCCTCAAACAAGGCGGATGGGCCGTTCTTAATGCGGACGCGCCGGAGTTTGACGATCTTAACGCCATTGTTCTTGCGCGCGGCTGCAAGGTTTTAAGCTACGGCATGCAGGGGCGTGAGATCCGCCTTCTCAGCCACGCGCCTTGCCCGCATGGGCAGACCATGCGGTTTGAACTTTTGGGCCAGATTTACGACATCATGCTGCCGCTGGCGGGGAGTTTTCAGGTATCCAACAGCCTTTGCGCTTTGGGGCTTGCTGTTGCCGGTGGTTGCGATCCATCCTCCATGGCGCATGGTCTTGAGAGGCTTGAAGGCGTTGCGGGGCGGCTTGAGCTGATCGGGCGCACGCCAAAAGGCGCAAGCATTTTTGTTGATTACGCGCATAAGCCTTCGGCGCTTGAGCATGTTTTAAAAGCAATGCGCGGACATCTTGGCGAAGGGGCGCGGTTGTATGTTGTGTTCGGCTGCGGGGGCAATCGTGATCGCGGTAAGCGGCCTTTAATGGGCGCGATTGCGCAGCAATATGCCGACCGCGTGATTGTGACGGACGACAATCCCCGTCATGAAGACGCGGCGGCCATAAGGAAAGAGATTTTGGATGGTTTTCAGCAAGGCGCCGCGCCGGTTGAAATTGCGGATCGCGCGCAAGCTATCGAAACTGCCATCAAGGAGCTTGCCGCCGGCGATGTTCTTGTTGTTGCCGGCAAGGGTCATGAAGAAGGTCAAATCATAGGTCATGATGTTCTCCCCTTTCATGACGGGAAAGAAATCAAAAAAGTTCTGGAGCGGCTATGAATGTAAAATGGAGCGTTGAAGATATCCTAAAAGCCTGCAATGGCCGCACATTGCATCCCCAAGACTGGTTTGCAAGCGGCGTGAATTTTGACAGCCGTCAAACGCAAAAAGGCGATCTCTTCATCGCGCTTGAAGGAACTGAAACAGACGGCCATCATTTTGTTCATGCCGCGATTGACGCGGGGGCGGCGGGCGCGCTTGTGCATCGGCAGGTGCCCATGACCGCGCAAAACGCGCCTTTGATTTTCGTTGAAGATACTTATAAAGCCCTTTACGACCTTGCGCGGTTTGCGCGGGAAAGGGTTGTTGCGCGGGTTGTTGCGGTCACCGGCTCGGTCGGGAAAACCACAAACAAGGAAATGCTGCGGCTTATGCTGGGCGCAAATGATGATTGTTTTGCCAATGAGGGCAATTTGAACAATCATGTCGGCGTTCCTCTGACGCTCGCGCGCATGCCTTCTGAAAGCAAGTTTGCCGTGATTGAAATGGGCATGAATCATGCGGGCGAAATTGCGCCTTTATCACGGCTTGCGCGGCCTGATGTGGCGCTTGTGACGAATATCGAGCCTGTTCACATAGAGGCCTTTGCCTCGCTTGAGGATCTGGCCGCCGCCAAGGCGGAAATATTCGAAGGGTTTTCTTCAAACGCAGCAGCCGTTTTCAGCAAGGACAGCGCCTGCGGGGATGTGCTGATGCGCAAGGCGCGCAGCTGCGGGATTAAGAAGATACTCAATTTCAGCGGCAAGGATAAGGCGGATGCCTATCTTCTGGAGCTGACGCAGGAGGGAAAAGCCTGCTTTGTGCAGGCTTCGGTGCTCGGCAAAAAAATATCTTTCCGGCTTGAGCTTACGGGGCAGCATTTTGTCCTCAACGCTTTGGGCTCGCTTTTGGTGTGCGCGGTTTTGGATTCAGATCTTGAGGTTTGCGCGCAGGCTTTGAGCGCCTTTCGTCCTTTAGCAGGACGCGGGCAGATGCAGCAGCTTGCGCTTGCGGACGGATTATCCTTTATGCTTCTTGATGAAAGCTATAATGCAAGCCCGCCTTCGATGCGCGCGGCCCTTGCAAGGCTTGCCGCTATGTCCCCTCAGGGACGCAAGGTTGCCGTGCTTGGCGATATGCTGGAGCTCGGCACGGAAAGCGAGCGTTATCACAGCGATCTTGCCGATGATCTTTTGCGTCACCATATTGATGCTGTTTATGCGTGCGGCGAGCAGATGCGCTCACTCTACAACGCCATTCCCCCTTCCCTGCGCGGCGGGTTTGCCGAAACCAGCGCCGCTTTGGCCGCGCGGCTGCCCCAAGATCTTCAGGACGGCGACAGCGTGATGGTCAAAGGATCGCATGGCATGAAAATGGATAAAATCATTCAAGTCTTAAAAGCTTTAGAGGGGTAGGTTTTTCACTTATGCTTTATCATCTTCTGGCCCCTTTTTCTCAGGACTTCATCCTCTTTAACCTGTTTCGGTATATTACGTTCCGGACGGGCGCTTCGGTTATGACGGCTCTTTTTATCTGTTTTACCTTAGGCCCGGGCCTTATCCGCTGGCTTAGCAGCAAGCAGGGCGAAGGCCAGCCTATCCGCGAAGACGGCCCCGAAAGCCATCTTAAAAAGAAAGGCACGCCCACTATGGGGGGCTTGATGATCCTGATTGCGGTGGTCGTCAGCACGCTTTTATGGATGGATTTGACCAATTTCTACACTTGGATTGTCCTGACGGTGACGGTCGGATTCGGCCTGATCGGTTTTGCGGATGATTATCAGAAACTCACCAAGCGCAATGTGCGCGGCGTGCCGGGGAAAATCAGATTGTCGCTGCAGACCCTGATTGCGGCCTTTGCGGTTTTGCTGATTTTGGCCGTGAGTACGTCATCGCACGCGACGGATCTGGCTATTCCCCTCTTCAAGGATTTATGGATTCCTCTGGGGTGGCTTTTTGTGCCTTTTGCCATGTTCGTGATGGTGGGCGCCAGCAATGCGGTCAATCTTACGGACGGGCTTGACGGGCTTGCGACTGTTCCTGTTTTGATTGTTGCGCTATGTTTTGGCGTCATTGCTTATCTTGTGGGTAATCATGTTTTTTCAAACTATCTTCAGATTGTCTTTGTTCCTGGCGCGGGCGAGCTTGCTATCTTCTGCGGCGCTCTGGTTGGGGCGTGTCTTGGGTTTTTATGGTTCAACACGCCGCCGGCGCAGGTGTTTATGGGCGATACCGGTTCGCTGGCTTTGGGCGGCTCCATCGGCACCATCGCCATCATCATCAAGCATGAAATCGTGCTGGCCATCATCGGCGGGCTTTTTGTGATGGAGACGGTTTCTGTCATTGTTCAGGTTGCCTCGTTCAAGATGACGGGCAAACGTGTTTTCAAGATGGCGCCTTTACACCATCATTTTGAAAAACTCGGCTGGTCTGAGCCCACGGTTGTTATACGTTTTTGGATCATTGCCTGTATCTTGGCGCTTATCGGCATGTCCACCCTCAAACTGCGTTAGATTAGCCATGCCTGTTGCGCGTACAGATCAGACCGTTATCGGAAAATGGTGGTGGACCGTTGATCGATGGACGCTGGCGGCTGTTCTTTTTCTGATGGGCATGGGTATTCTTCTGATCCAAGCCGCCACACCGGCGATTGCGGCTCATCACGGTCTCCATAATTTTTATTTTTTCGAGCGCCATGTGCTTATTCTTGTGCCCGGGGTATTTTTGCTTTTCGGAATCTCGCTTTTGCCCTCGCGTTTGATTCAGCGTTTTTCAGCCTTTGGGCTTGCTTTTTTTCTCGTGCTTTTGGCGTTGACGCCTTTTATCGGGATTGAGATCAAAGGGGCGACACGCTGGCTTGATTTCGCCGCCTTTTCCCTGCAGCCGTCCGAGTTTATCAAGCCTTTCTTTGCCGTTGTGGCGGCTTGGCTTTTTTCACGGCAATGTCTGCGGCAGGGTTTTCCCGCCCTTGGCGTGAACATCCTTCTTTATCTTTTGATTATGGCCTGCCTTGTGGCGCAGCCGGATATAGGGATGGCGATTTTGATCTCGATCATGTGGTTTGGTCAGTTCTTTTTAGCCGGTATGCCTGTTTTGCTTGTCTGCGTACTGCCGCTTGTCGGGTTTTTGGTGCTTTTGGGCGCTTATTATGCGTTTCCCCATTTCGCTTCGCGTTTCGACAGGTTTTTGGATCATACCGGCGACACCTACCAGACCGACAAGGCCCTTGAAGCCTTTAGCCATGGCGGGCTTTTCGGGACGGGCCCCGGGGCCGGAAGCGTGAAAATGTCCATTCCCGATGCGCATGCCGACTTTATTTTCGCCGTGGCCGGTGAAGAGCTTGGGATGATCGGCGCGCTACTGATTTTGGCGCTTTTTGCCTTTATCACGCTGCGCGGGCTTTGGCGCGCGACACATGAAAATAATCTTTTCATTCTTTTGTCTGTCAGCGGCCTTTTGATTGTGTTTGGGTTTCAAACCTTTATCAACCTAGCCTCGAATCTGCACTTGATTCCGACCAAGGGCATGACCCTCCCTTTTATCTCTTATGGCGGTTCTTCCCTGCTTTCCATGTGTCTTTCCATGGGGATGCTTTTGGCCTTGACTCGCAAACGCTATGGCTTGTCTGATCTGTAGGTGGTAGGATTCTTATGATGACAGAAGATCAATCTCCCTTATTTGTTCTTGCGGCCGGTGGAACCGGCGGGCATCTTTTTCCGGCGCGCGCGCTGGCGCAGGAGCTTTTGGGCCGTGGCGCGCGCGTGATGCTGGTGACGGATGCGCGCGGCGCATCGCTGCCGCTTAATCTTCAAGTGCCGCTTCATCAGATCAGCGCCAGACCTCTGGGCAAAGGGCTTTTAAGCAAGGGCCTAAGCTTTGCTGTGATGGGATGGGGCGCATGGCAATCTTTGCGCCTTCTGGGGCACCAGAAAGTCGCGGCCGTTGCCGGTTTCGGCGGCTATCCTACGGTGCCTTTGCTTTATGCGGCTTCGCGCAAGCGCATTCCTATTTTACTGCATGAACAAAACGCCGTGCTCGGGCGCGCCAACCGCGCCATGCTTCCTTGGGCGCAGGCTTTGGCGGTGTCTTTTCCTCATGTCGAAGGGATTCCTTCCAACAATCTTACGCGCCTTGTGCGCACGGGGACGCCTGTGGCGGCGGCCTTCATCACGCATCGCAGCGATCCTTTTCCGGCTTTTACGGCGGAGGAACCTTTGCGGCTTCTGGTTCTTGGCGGATCTCTGGGCGCGCAGGTGTTCAGCACGGTTGTGCCGGCAGCGTTGGCTTTGTTGCCTGCCGCGCTGCGCCAGCGCCTTCTTATCAGCCAGCAATGCCGCCGTGAAGATCTTGAACAGACTCGCGCTGCTTTTGCCGCTGCGGGCGTTGTGGCGCAGACATCGCCCTTTTTTACGGACGTGCCTGAGCGCATGGCCGCTGCGCATCTTGTCATCAGCCGCGCGGGCGGCGCGAGTGTGGCGGAGCTGACGGCTTTAGGGCGGCCTTCTATTCTTGTCCCCTTCCCCTTCGGCCACGCGCAAGAACAACAAGCTAATGCCGAGGCTCTGGCGCAAGCGGGCGGCGCGTGGATTATTCCTCAGGACACTTTCACGCCCGAGGCTTTGGCGGTGCGGCTTGCCGCACTTGTGGATTTACCCGGCAGTTTAAATCAGGCCGCCATGGCAGCGCGGGCGCTTGGCACGACCATGGCCGTTGATCGTCTGGCTGATTGTCTTTACGAAGTAGCGAAGCTTGAGACTCCTGCGGCGCTTGTCAAGAAAGGCATGCAGGATGAATAATGCTTTTGCGCGGGCGCTGGCGCCTTTGGATGTGGGGATTATTCATTTCGTGGGAATCGGCGGAATCGGGATGAGCGGCATCGCCGAGATTCTCCACCATCTGGGCTATCATGTTCAGGGCAGTGATCTTACTGAAAACGCCAATGTCAAGCGCTTGCGGCAAAAAGGGATCTCTATTTCCATCGGCCATCATGCGGATAATCTCGGCGGCGCCGGTGTTGTGGTGATCTCCTCTGCCGTTAAAGAAAACAATCCCGAGGTGCGCGCCGCGCGCAAAGCCTTGCTCCCCGTGGTGCCTCGCGCTGAAATGCTGGGGGAGCTGATGCGGCTTAAATGGTCTGTCGCTGTCGGCGGAACGCATGGGAAGACCACAACAACTTCCATGGTCGCCACGCTTTTTGATGAAGCGGGGCTTGATCCCACCGTGATTAACGGCGGCATTATCAATGCCTACGGCACCAATGCGCGGCTGGGCGGCGGGGACTGGATGGTGGTGGAGACGGATGAGTCGGACGGCTCTTTCACCAAGCTGCCGGCCAGTCTTTGCGTTGTCACCAATATTGATCCCGAGCACATGGATCATTACAAAAGCTTTGATGCCGTCAAACAGGCTTATGCAAGCTTTATTCAAAACATTCCTTTTTACGGGTTTGCTGTTTTATGCATTGATCATCCCGAAGTGCAGGTTTTGCGCGCCAAGATTCAAGATCGCAAAATCATCACCTACGGGCTTTCGCCGCAGGCCGAGGTGCGCGCGGTGAATGTTGAATCTTCGCCCAGTGGATCGCGTTTTGATGTGCATCTTTCACACAGCAAAACAGGACAGGGTGAAATCATCAAGGATGTGTTTTTGCCTGTGATCGGGATTCACAATGTTCAAAATGCTCTGGCGGCCATAAGCATCGGCTGGCAGCTTGGCTTTTCGTTTGATGTGATCGTCAGGGCTTTGGGCAGGTTTGAGGGCGTTAAGCGGCGCTTTACGCGCACGGGCATGGTCGATGACATCACGATTATTGATGATTACGCACACCATCCTGTTGAAATCAGCGCCACGCTGAAAGCCGCGCGGCAGGCCAAAGGGGATAATGAATCCCGCGTGTTTGCGGTTGTGCAGCCGCACCGTTATTCAAGGCTTTCCCAGCTTTTTTCTTCTTTCTGCACTTGTTTTCATGATGCGGACTGCGTGATTGTCGCGGATGTTTATCCGGCGGGCGAGCAGCCCTTGCAAGGCGCAAGTAAAGAGGCTTTGGCTGAGGGTTTGCTCGCGCACGGGCACCGCCATGTTGAGATTCTTTCCGCGCCTGAGTCTTTGGCGGATCTTCTGGCGCCTTTGGCTCAACCGGGGGATTATATCATCTGTCTTGGCGCAGGTTCGATCAGCGCATGGGCTTATCAACTGCCCACAGCGCTTTCTTCCTTGCGCGGTAAAGGGAGTTCTTGATGGCTGCTTTCTCTGATGATCTTTTCAAACGTATGCCCAAAGTGCGCGGCTCTCTCACCGCAAACGCGCCGCTGAAAGATCAAACATGGTTTCAGGTCGGCGGGCCGGCTGAAGTGCTTTTCAAGCCTGAGGATCGTGACGATCTTTCGGATTTTCTTGCGCGGCTTGACGACGCCGTGCCGCTTACTTTGCTGGGGGCTTCTTCCAACACGCTGATTCGTGACGGCGGGATTGAGGGGGTGGTCATCAAATTGGGGCCTCCTTTTGCGCGGATTCATGTTCATACGCCTTATATATCTGCGGGGGCTGCGGCTTTAGATCGCAATATCGCCATGGCCGCGCAGCGCGCCGCTTTGGGCGGGTTTGCCTTTATGAGCGGGATTCCCGGGACGCTGGGGGGCGCTTTGGCCATGAATGCCGGCGCGCATGGGCGGGAAACCAGCGATGTCGTGGTGGATACGACAGCCCTTGACCGTCGCGGCAATATGATCGTGCGCAGCAAGGAACAGATGGGCTTTGCCTATCGCTTTAGTGATTCGGAAGGCCTTATTTTCATTGAAGCCACTTTGCAGGGCATAGCGGCTGATGCCGAGCAAATCGCCAAAGAAATGCGGGAGATTCAGGAGACCCGCGAAGGATCCCAACCCGTTCACGAAAGAACGGCAGGATCGACCTTTGCCAATCCCGAAGGCCATAAAGCTTGGGAGCTGATTGAAGCGGCCGGATGCAGCGGCCTGCGGCTTAGGGGGGCGATGATCTCGAAAATGCACGCTAATTTTATGATAAATACGGGTCAGGCGACCGCTCAAGACCTTGAAGATCTGGGCGAAGAAGTCAGACGGCGCGTTTTTGAAACATCAGGCATAGACTTGCTTTGGGAAATCCGTAGGATAGGAAAACCTCTTTCCTGATGGTGGGTGGCTTTTATGGCTCGCGTGAAGAAAAGAAAAACGCCCCTGCGCGGCTCGGTTCAGCAAAATCTTGCCGCGCCTGAGCGCAAGAAGCGTTTAAGCATGGTCGGCAAGCTTGCCTTGATGGTGCTGACGGCTGTGGCCTTTATTTTCTTGGTGTCTTGGGTCTGGCATAAGCGCTGGCCGCATGCTCTCGGCGCTGAAATGCAGCAGGTTTTTTTGAACGTCACGCAAAAAATGGGCTTTTCCGTCCGCAATGTGTTGGTACGCGGGCTTTATTACACGGATAAACCAGCCTTGCTCGCCGCTCTTGACGCACAGGATGGCAGCCCTATTTTCGCCTTTGACCCTGCGGCAGCTCACGGAGCTGTGATCGCTTTGCCGTGGGTGGAAAATGCCACCATTATCCGCAGTTTACCGGACAGTGTTCTTGTTTTTCTTCAAGAGCACAAGCCCATGGCCCGCTGGCAGAATCAAGAGCGAACCATCGTCATTGACGATCAGGGGCGGCAGCTTTTACAGGCTGATCCGGCGCGGTTTACCTATCTTCCCCTTGTTGTCGGCACGGCCGCGCCCGAGCAAACCAAGGCTTTGCTTGCGCTTTTGGAAGGGTTTCCCGATATTGCGCATAATCTTCAGGCGGCTGTGCGGGTCAGTGAACGGCGGTGGAACTTTCACCTGCGTCAAGGGCCCGTCGTACGGCTTCCCGAATACAAGCCCGAGCGGGCGCTTGCGGCATTGGCCAAGCTTATAGAGGAGCAAAAAATATTGGAACGGACGGATATAAAAACGATTGATTTACGTCTTCCTGACAGAATAGCTCTTGAAACAATAGATCCGACTTCAGGGAGCCGCTAATGAACCGCTTGGCACAATGGCTTTTGGGCAAACCGCGCTCGACGCAGGGCGATACGCTGGCGGCTCTTGATATAGGCACCAGCAAGATCGCCTGCTTTATTGCGCGGCTTGATGAAGAGGGCCAGCCTCATGTCGTGGGCATCGGGCATCAGCTTTCCGAAGGGGTGCGCGCCGGACTTGTGTCGGACATGGAAGTGCTGCGCGGCGCTGTTTCTTCCGCTGTGGACGCGGCTGAACAAATGGCCGGCGAGGAAATCGAGCGCGTGATCGTCAATATTGCCGGCGCTCAGCTTCTTTCACAGACTGTCAATGTTGATCTCCCTCTTAATGGGCGCGAAATCACGGCGCATGATATGGAACGTCTTGTTGCCGAGGCGCAGACCATGGCGGCCGAGGATATGGACGGCCATACTCTGGAGCTTTTGCACACGCTTCCCATTCACTACACGCTTGACGGCCAGCGCGGGATTCGTGAGCCTTTGGGCATGATCGGCGGCATGTTGCAGGCTGATTATCATCTGGTGTCGGCGGCGTTCGGCCCTGCCCGCACGCTTGAAACCGCCATTGCGCGCGCGCATCTTGAGGTCGAGCATCTTGTGGCCGCGCCTTTGGCCAGCGGCCTTTCCTGTCTTGCCTTGGATGAGATGGATCTTGGCTGCACCGTGATTGATATGGGCGCCGGCACAACAAGTCTTGGAATCTTTTTTGACGGGCATATGATTCATGCTGACGGGCTTGCTTTGGGCGGACTTCATATCTCCAACGACATTGCGCGCGGGCTGACGACGACTTTTGCGCATGCCGAGCGGCTTAAAACGCTTTACGGCAACGCCACGCTTTCGGGTTTGGATGAGCGGGAGACTATTGACGTGCCGCAGGTGGGCGAAGAAGATCCTGCCTTTGCCAATCGTCTGCCGAAATCCCATCTGATCGGAATCATTCAGCCGCGCCTTGAGGAGATTTTTGAAATGGTGCGCGCGCGCCTTGACAAAAGCGGCCTTTCCGAAACTGCGGGCAAGCGCGTGGTGCTGACGGGCGGCACAAGCCAGATGCCGGGGATTCGTGATCTTGCAAGCCGTATTCTTGACAAGCAGGTGCGGCTTGGCAGGCCTTTACGAATCACGCCGCCTACCATGAGCCAAGCTCGCATGCAGCCGCGCAGCCTGTCTGCAACGGGGCTTGCGGAGGCGACTTCTGGCCCCGCTTTTTCAACAACAGCCGGTTTGCTGGTCACCGCCCTTGCGCCCGAGGGCATTGACGCGCCCGGGCGCTATGACGGCGCGGGGTCTTCTCTTATGGGGCGGCTTTCCCAGATGTTTTCTGTGCGGGGGTAACCCCCCTCCTAGGCCCGACGCGGCAATCCCTGCAACATCGCCGCGATTGCCGCGTCAAGCCGGCTTCGCCGTCTTTCCTCGCAATGACAGTTAGGGGGGTTATTTACAGGTCACAACTTTCAACACTTCGCTCACCTCAAGCTTTGCAAGCGGGTGGCCTTGGAGCCATTGCGCGTCGGGGCCTGAGGGGTGTGACCAGGCGGGGGTGCCTCGGTCTGAGAAAAGGGCCAGCGTTTTTGCGCCGACAGCGGCGGCGATATGGATGGGGCCTGTGTCATTGCCGATGACAAAATGCGCGCGGCGCGCAAGGGCGGCTATTTGTTTGAGGGATGTTTTGTCCGTTAAATTGATGATGGAAGGCACAAGGCAGCATAGCTCATCAATGGCAGCGCTTTCCGCTTTGGTACCTATGGCAATGCTTGCGATTCCTTTTTCAGCCAGCGCTTGCGCCAAGGCGGCGTAGTTTTCAATCGGCCAGCGTTTATGCGGATGCTGCGGCGAGCAGCCCGCGATCAGCAAGGTATAACGCGCGGGAAGATCAAACCCGTCCAAAGGATCATCAAACCAGTCAAGATCTGCGCTTTTGACAGGCACGCCCGCAACGCCCAACAAAAGACGATAACCATCCTTGACATGGATTTTTCTTTGATCCAGCAGCGGGCGCGGATAAAGGCATCCTTTGGCCGTGCCGCACCAAGCGGGGCGGCCCAGAAGGTGAAATAAAATGCTCTGGCGGGGTTTGCATTGCAGGTCATAGACCATGGTCGGTGCAAAAGCACGGAGCTCTTTACCAAGTTTAATCCATTTTATAATTTGGGTGAAATTGGGACGCGGGTCGATCATCACGCGGTCAAACCACGGCATCTGATGCGCAAAAGGCGCAAAGGCGGGCATGGTTAAAAGCCCTATTTCCGCTTTTGGGTGGTGCGCGCGGATGGACGCCATGGCGTCCATAGCCATAACAATATCGCCCAGAGCACTTAAACGGATAACCAGAATGCGTTCTTTTTTCATTTCGTTTGCGTAGCACTCTTTTTTGAGGGTGGCGAGTTGTTTTTTCAGCCGGCACATAGTAGCATGGCGGCCATGTTGGAAAATAAGATAATCATGCAGGTTTTACCTTCGCTGGAAATGGGCGGTGTGGAACGCGGGACGGTCGAAATGGCGGCTTACCTGCAAAAAAACGGCGTGCACAATATTGTCGTGTCAACCGGCGGGCGGATGGTAGAAGAACTCCAGCAGCTGGGTGTGGAGCATATCACCTTGCCGATCTCTACAAAAAACCCTTTCAAGATATGGCTTAATGCCGCCAGATTTGCGCATCTTATGCGGGAGAGAAAAATTAGCCTGATTCATGTGCGTTCGCGCGCGCCGGCATGGTCTGTGAAACTGGCCAGCCAGAAAACCGGCATTCCTTTCGTCACAACCTTCCACGGATTTTACGGGTTGAAGCCGCGATGGCTGAAAAAGCGTTACAACCGCGTGATGACTCAAGGCACCAAGGTCATTGCCGTATCGGATTTTGTCAAAGACCACCTCGTCAGTGAATATGGTGTCGCGCCGGAAAAAATCGCGCGTATTCATCGCGGCGCGGATCTGACCGTATTCGATCCGGCGCATGTGACGCCGGAGCAAATAAAGGAAATGAGAGAAGCGCTTCAGATTTCCGCCGACATGCCTGTTATCGCCATGGCGGGGCGGTTTTCCAGATGGAAAGGCCACGCGGTGCTGGCGCGTGCGCTGGGGCTGATAAAGCATGAAGGTATGACAGGCCTGTTCTTCGGCAAAAAAGGATCTGCCGAGGTTATGGACAGGGTTCAAAAAGAACTGGATCAGCTGCCGCCTTCGCGGCGCGTGATTACGATTGAAAAAGCGATGGACATGCCTGTGATGTGCATGCTGTCAGACGTGATGGTGTCGGCCTCAACAGAGCCGGAGCCTTTCGGGCGCGTGGCCGTGGAGGCGCAGGCCATGGGGCGGATTATTGTGGCCACGGATATAGGCGGCTCGTGCGAGACCGTTATTGACGGCAAGACCGGCTTTCTGGTGCCGCCGAACAATGCGCAGGCCTTGGCGGACAAGCTGGATTTCGCGCTGAATATGAAGCCGGAAGCGCGCGCCGCCATGGAAAAAGCCGCGCGGGAACATGTTGTCGAAAACTTCTCCATTGAAAAAATGTGCGCGGAGACGGTGAAACTTTATGAGGAAGTGTTGAAAACATCTTCATAGAAGTCCGGCTTCCTGCATGACCACATCGGCGGCTTTTTCAGACGGGATAAATTGGCCTTTTCCGAGCCACGCGGCGACAAGATCAAGATCTTTGATTTGTTCCTGACGCAACGCCTCATCATCTATCAGCTTCTTCAGCGCCGGCGCGAGTTTTTCTGCGGTGCAGTCTTCCTGCAAAAACTCGGGCATGACAAGGCGATCCTGCATGATATTAACCAGCGTGACATAGCGCAGCTTGATAAAGCGTCGCGCGATCCAGATTGTCATCGGGTTTGTTTTATAGGCAATGATCCCTGGCAAACGCGCAAGCGCAAGTTCGACCGACACCGTGCCTGAACAGGCCAAAGCCGCGCGACTTGCGGCCATCGCGTCATATTTATCTTTGTCATTGTCAAGAATATGGACGGGAAGATCCCATGTTTTAACCTCATCCGCAATCATATCGCGCAGATGGGGCACAACCGGCATGGCAAGTTCAAGCGCGGGGAAATCTTTTTTCAAAAGCTGCGCCGTTTCCTTGAAAACAGGAAGGAGTCTTGAAACCTCACTTTTGCGGCTTCCGGCAAGAAAGGTCAGAAGCAAAGCATCCCCGTATTTTTTGGCATCGCCCTGCCCCGCCCCGCTTTCAATAAGAGGATGGCCGACAAATGTGCAAGCAAGGCCTTCTTTGGTGAAATAAGGCGGCTCAAACGGCAAAAGCGCCAGAAGATGATCCAGAAACTTTGCGACTTTTTTCGCGCGGGCCGCGCGCCACGCCCATACGCTCGGCGCCACATAATGAATCAGGGGGATGCCCCTGCCCTTGAGCGCGCGCGCCACGCGGAAAGAAAAATCGGGCGAGTCAATGCTTATCAAAGCTGCAGGGTTCATGGCCTTTGCCGCTTTGATGGTTTGATGCAGGCGTTTTAATAAAAGCGGGAGATGTTTAACCAGCTCAAACAATCCCATATGCGCAAGATCGGATTGGGGGAAGAGCGTAGTCAAGCCCGCCCGCACCATGCGTGGGCCGCCGACACCGACAAAACGCGCTTTGTTGTTTGTCTTTTTTTGAATCGCTTTGATAAGCGGCGCGCCGAGGGCATCGCCGGAAGCTTCGCCCGCGATAAGAAAAAAAAGGGGGGCTTTCTCATCCGTCATAGCTTTAGGCCTATGACAAAAAGGCCTGCTTTGTCGGCTTTTTCCAGCGTAGCTTGTTTGTCGATGATTAAACTGCGCTCTGCCTCTAGCGCTATGCCGACCAGACCGGCTTTTTTTGCGCCCTGAATTGTATCGGGGCCGATGGCGGGCAGATCAAAGCGATTGTCCTGCTGGGGTTTGGCAAGTTTTACCAGCACGCCGCCGGCGCCTTGACGTTTGAGCATGCCAGCGCGGGCGATCAATTCGTCGGTGCCTTCGATGGCCTCGACACCCAAAACAATGCCTTGTTGCACAATCACGGCCTGACCTATGTCAAGTTTTCCCAAAGTTTGCGCGATTTCGATGGCGCGGGTTATGTCTTCTTGGGCTTGCGCGTCAGGTGCGGCCTTTGTCAAAATACCTTCGGGCGTTAGAAAATCTTTAAACACATCCGCCGCGCTGATGACTTTGACCTGACATTCTTTTTCTATACCATCGCTCAGCGCGCGCAAAAGGCCGTCATCGCCGAACATATTGAGGCCGATTTTCGCCAGAAGCTTGAGGCCCAAAAGATCAGGTTGAAGCTCTGCCACGCTGGGACGGCGCACGCGCCCGAGCATAATAATTTCCGTGATATTTTCGCGCGCGCAGATATCCTTGAAGATCTGCGTCTTGCCCAAAGGGATGATCGCATCTGTGGCCAGATCTTCATCAACATGGCTTTCCAGACCAAAGACGAAAAAAGAACGGCCCATATCACGACAGGTTTTAACAAGCTGATGAGGGGCTCTACCTCCTCCCGCCAGAATGCCGAGCTTTCCCATTTCTCTCTCAATCTTCCAAAGGCTGACAGATGGGGCGCGCGTCACGCGCGCGGAGAAAGGCAACCACATCCATGACGAGGCTGCTTTCCTTGAAATTGCTCTCAACGCCATTCAGACGTTCCATGATGGTGCCTTCGCTAACGCCGAAAAGCATCTTATAGGCCGCGCGCAGGGCATGGATTTCCTTGCGGTCAAAACCTCTTCGCTCAAGGCCGATAATGTTCAGGCCTGCAAGGTGGCCTTCCCCGCTTCGCACAATCCCATAAGGGATCACATCGCGCCCCACGCCCGTCATGCCGCCGATCATGGCGTGCGCGCCGATGCGCACAAATTGATGGACAGCGGAAAGGCCGCCGATGATCGCGTAATCTTCAACATGCACATGGCCGGCCAAAGTCGCGTTGTTGGACATGATGACATTGTTGCCGACATGGCAATCATGCGCCACATGCACGCCGATCATGAAAAGGCCGTTATTGCCGACTTTTGTCACCATGCCGCCGCCTTCGGTGCCCGGGTTCATGGTCACATATTCGCGGATCTGGTTGTTTTCGCCGATCTCAAGCGTTGAAGGTTCATCATGATATTTCAAATCCTGCGGGCGATGCCCAAGGCAGGCAAAAGGATAGATTTGCGTTCCCGCGCCGATATTTGTGCGGCCATCTATGGCCACATGCGCCACAAGATGAACGCGATCACCAAGACGGACATGCGAGCCGATGACGCAATAAGGGCCGATGGTGACATCAGCGCCAAGCTCGGCTTTGGGGTCAATGACGGCGGAGGGGTGAATGGTCATCGGGACTCCGTGCGGCCTGAATCGGGAACCAGCATGGCCGTATAAATAGCTTCCGCCACAAGCGTTTCCCCTACATAAGCCTGCCCACGAAAACGCCAGACATGGCCACGGTTGCGTTCCTTTTCGACTTTGATATGGAGTTGATCGCCGGGTAAAACAGGTTTGCGGAAACGCGCTTCGTCAATGCTCATGAAATAAACGACATGCGTGCTTGCATCCACGCCGTCAAGCGAGTCAATCACAAGCACGCCCGCTGTCTGCGCCATCGCTTCGATAATCAACACGCCGGGCATAATGGGATGGCCCGGGAAATGGCCCTGAAAAAAAGGCTCATTCACCGAGACATTCTTGATTCCCGTGCAGGAAACGCCGCGCACCACATCTTCAATCCTGTCAATCATCAAAAAAGGATAACGGTGCGGGATTTTTTTCATGATCCCGTTGATGTCAATGGACGTCTCAGACATGCCCATAATCTCCTTGGTTGTTTTCGCAGCTTGGTTTTAGCGTTTTAAAAGCTTTCCTGCAATCTCTACGGCTTTACCGGCATGCGCGGATCCTGCCAAAGGTCTTCCTGCGGCTCGATTTTAACTTCGACTTGCGGGCGTTTTTTGTTCAGCAGAGATAAGACTTCGTCCGTTATATCAACGACTTGATCGTTCCATATCACCTGTTGCTTGACGAGGACAAGATTGATTCCGGCCTGCTTGGCAATGGTCTGGACGCTGTCAACAAGGCCTTCGCGCACCATGGCCATCGAGTCCGTATAGGCTTGATCAAGCGCCTTGCGGCGGGATTGAACATGGCGCTCAATGGTTAAAAAGCGGTTTTGCAGAGCGGCTTCAGCTTCAACAAAGGCTTCCATCTGGCCGGTTTCGCGCAATTTTTGAAGCGCCTGTTCAGCTTCACGCAGTTCTTTTTCTTCAGAAGATACTTCTTTTTGGAAGCGCAGACGGTGCGCATCCAGTATTTTTTGCGCGCCCACAGCTGCGGTTGACTTCTCAAGAACCTTTTGCACATCCACGATGGCCATCACGGTTCCCTGCCCTTGGGGAAGGCGCGCGCGCACAGACAGGCCGGCAGGCTCCTGCACATCGGCGGGTTCAGGCTTTTCCTTTATCAAGGTCGGCCAAGCTATGAAAACAGCCGCCCCCAAAACCATTGCCGAAAAAAGGGCCAGCGGCAAAAGAAAGCGACGCATCTAGAACCTCGTGCCGAAGCTGAAATGGATATGCTGGATATCATCATAGGATTTTTTCAAAACAGGCTGCGCATAATCAAGCCGTACCAGACCAAAAGGCGAGTTCCAAGAAAGTCCTATGCCGACACTGGCGCGCGGGGCTTCGTCTGCCCTTAGAATCTCACCCGGGCGCGCTTTTTCTTTGTTGTTGGCCAAAATGCCTATATCGCTGAACGCATGGCCCTTAAAGCCGAGATCTTCGGGCATAAAGGTCGGGAAAGATACTTCAAGCGAGCCGCTTGCATAGCTGTTGCCGCCCAGAGCATCCCTTGCTTTGCCCGTCATATCCCGTGGCCCTACACCCGCATAAGCAAAGCCGCGCAAATTATCGCCGCCGAGGAAAAAGCGGTCTTCAATGCGGACTTTCTGGCTGAAGCCCTGAATATGCCCAATTTCGCCTATGGCGCTGATGACGACTTTTTCAATCGGCGAATAATATTGCGAGCCGCTTAAACGCACGCGCACATATCTCTTATCGCCGCCCGCGCCGGCAAGGTCGGTGCTTAGACGGGTGGCAAAGCCTTCGGTGGGATCTATTTTGCTGTCGCGCGCGTCATAAATCAGCTCCTGCGAGACCATGGAGGTGAGTTTTTTGCCCTCCTGCTCCCGCACAAAGCGCGAAGCGCCGGCATCGACATTTTTAATCTCATCATTCCGTAGCGTGTAGCTGAGCTGTTGGCGCAACAGCTCGGAAAGCGGGTAGTTCAGGCGCAGGCTGAATCCCGTGCTGACCTCATCAAAGGAGCTGTAATCCTGCTGGTCGCGCCTTATGTGGAACACATCCATGCCTGCCGACAAATCGCGGTCAAGGAAGTAAGGCTCAGTAAAGCTAAAGTCAAACTGCTTGGCCACCCCTGAAACAGTTGCGCCCAGACGCACATCCTGACCACGGCCCAGAAAGTTGCGCTCACGAATACTGAAATCGCCCAAGGGGCCGTCTGTCGAAGAAAAGCCCGCGCCGACCGAGATCTCACCCGTCGAGCGCTCCGTCACATCGACCCTGATGTCCGAACGATCCGGTTGCGCGCCTTCTTGCGGCGTTACTTTGACGGTTTCGAAAAAGCCGAGATCGCGTATTCTTTGCTCCGAACGGCGGATTTTTGTCGCGCTGAAGGGATCCGCTTCGGCCACAAGCATCTCGCGGCGGATGACTTTATCAATCGTGCGCGTGTTGCCGGCGATGTCAATGCGTCCGATATAAACCGGCTGGCCCGGCTTGATGTGATAGGTGACGTCAATCGTCAAACCGTCTTTGTTCTTTGTGGTTTCGGGGACAATATCCACAAAGGCATATTGCTGATCGCCCAAAACAGCCGTCAGTTTGACAATACTGCGCTCCACCTTGTCGGCGCTGTACCAGTCGCCTTTGGCTGTAAACAGGTTCTTTTTCAGGGCTTTTATATCAACGCCTTTGATCTCGCTGACGATGTCAATATTGCCGAACCTGTAGCGCGGCCCTTCTTCCACCGTAAAGGTCAGGAAGAAATCTTCCCGATCCGGCGTCATTTCGGCCACGGCTGAGACCACGCGGAAATCGGCATAGCCTTCATTCAAATAAAAACGGCGCAACAGCTCACGATCATAATTGGTGCGGTCGGGGTCATAAAAATCAGAGGATGAAAAGAACTTCCACCAAGCGCTTTCCTGCGTGTTAATTACGCCGCGCAGGTCGCTGTCGTCAAAAGCCTTGTTGCCGACAAAACTGATGCGCTTTACGCCGGTGTGTTTGCCTTCATTAATTTCAAAAATAATGTCAACGCGGTTTTGATCCAGTTTGACGATCTTGGGGTCCACGGTCGCCGCAAAACGGCCCGAACGGCGGTAAAGATCCAAAATGCGCTGCACATCGCTTTGAAGCTTGGGAAGCGTATAGACCAAACGCGGCTTTAATTGCACTTCTTTTTCAAGATCCTTGGTGGTAAGCGCGTCATTGCCTTCAAAGAAAATGCGGCTGACGATCGGATTTTCAACGACCTTGACCACAAGCTCCCTTCCCTCAAGCGTCAGCGCGACATCTGAAAACAGGCCCGTGCCGTAAAGGGATTTTAAGGCGTGATCCAGACTTTCCTCGCTCACCGGCTCGCCCGCTTTGAGCATCAGATAGGAAAGGATGGTATCGCGCTCAAGCCGCTGGGCGCCTTCAATCCTGATCTTGTCATAGGATGGGTTTTGCTGCACGGCCGCAAGCTGCTGCTGGTGCGTTTGCGCGTCTTCAAATCCGGCGTCCAGACCCGCAAAGGCCCCAGCCGGCCAAGGCGCCAAGCCCCCCGCAAGAACAACCGCCGCAATCAGGTACCGCCATTTTGATTCAGTCATCTAAGAAAACAACCCGCGTATGAAAGAGACGACACGCAAATGAACCAGATCATTCCATGTCGCAAAAAGCATCAAGGACAGGACAACCACGAGGCCTGCGCGCGCGCCGTATTCCTGAACGCGCTCGCTGACCGGACGGCCCCTGATTCCTTCGACAAGATAGAATAACAAATGCCCGCCATCAAGCAAGGGAATAGGAAACAGATTAATAAGTCCAAGATTGATGGAAATCACAATAATAAACCATAAAAGAGCATAGCCTCCCTCACGCGCGACTTTGCCTGACATTTCAGCGATTCTTAAAGGCCCGCCCAGCTCCTCCGTGCCGCGCATGCCCATAATCATCTGGCCTACGCCCTGCAGGGTTGTGGCGGTGATATTCCATGTTTCAAACAAGGATTCACGAACCGCCGCAAAAAAGGTTAACTCCCGATAGGCCGATCCTTCCGAGACAACACCCAGACGCCCGCGATTGTGTTCCATACCAAGGCGGTCTGTAAGGCGCACCACATCAGGGGTGACCTCGATCGTCATAGCCGTGCCGCCACGGTTAAGGCTGATTTTCACTTGCGTGCCAGCGTTGATTGTGATGATGCGCTGCAAGGCTTCAAAACTGCGGATATTCGTGCCGTCCACAGCCATAATCTGGTCACCGACTTCAAATCCGGCACGTTCGGCAGCGCTTTCTTCTATAACCTGACCGACAACCGCCGGTGTGTAGGGCTGTCCGTTGACGGTGAAAAGGATCGCCAGAAGTATAACCGCAAAAAGATAATTAAATCCGGGCCCTGCCGCAACAATCGCAAAGCGTTTGGAAACGCCTTGCGTGTAAAAGGCTATTTTTTTCTCTTCCTCGCTCAATTCTTTGGCGTCTTCGGAAACGCCGACGCTTGCAGGGTCGGCGTCACCGAACATTTTGACATAGCCGCCCATCGGAATCCATGCCACGCGCCAACATGTACCATGGCGATCCATCCATCCGAAAATCTCGGGCCCGAAGCCGATGGAAAAGGTCTCAATCTTAACGCCGCAGCGCCGCGCGATCCAGAAATGGCCGAACTCATGAACAAAAACGACGATGCTCAACACAAACAAAAAGGCCAGCACATAAAGGCCGCCTTGCGTGACATAATTTACCATCTCTTCTATCATATTTTTTCCTTCTTATCGTAAGAGAGATTGCCTGACGCTGCGCGCAAAGGCCCGCGCTTTTTCATCCACTTCAAAAAGCTGATCCAAGGATTCAAGAGAGGTTATAAAACCCTGCTGCAATGTTGTCTCGATAATTTTCTCAATATCCAAAAAGCCGATTTGCCCGTCCAAAAAGGCCTGAACCGCGATTTCATTGGCCGCATTCAAAACCAAGGGCGCCGTGCCGCCAAGTCTTAAAGCTTCGCGTCCCAAACGCAGGGCGGGGAATCTTTCAGGATCCGGCGCTTCAAATGTCAGCTGGTTTATTTGCGTAAAATCAAGGCGCGCCGCAGGTGTTTTCATGCGCTGCGGCCAAGCCAGACAATAACCTATAGGTATGCGCATATCCGGCGTGCCGAGCTGCGCCAGAGTCGAGCCGTCCTTATAGGCCACCATCGAATGAATGACCGACTGCGGATGAACCACAACCTCGATCTGCTTTTCGGGCATGTTAAAAAGCCATGCGGCTTCAATGACTTCAAGCGCCTTGTTCATCATCGTGGCGCTGTCAACCGAGATTTTGGCGCCCATCGCCCAGACAGGATGATGGCAGGCCTGCGCGGGTGTTATGTCCTTCATCGCCGCGCGCGTCCATGTGCGGAAAGGGCCGCCCGAGGCGGTTAAAATCAGGCGATCCACAGAATCGCGCTGCGTTTCGTCAAAGACCTGATAAATCGCGTTATGTTCGCTATCAACCGGCAAAAGCTTGCAGCCTTCTTTAGCCACAAGATCCATCATCAAAGGGCCTGCGCAAACAAGTGTTTCCTTATTGGCAAAGGCCAGTATCGAGCCGGTGCGCGCCGCCGCCAAAGTGGGCGGCAGACCGGCAGAGCCTACGATGGCGGCCATCACCCAGTCGCTTGGACGCTGCGCCGCTTCAACCAAGGCGCCCTTGCCCGCCGCGATTTCAATATTTTCGCCCGCGAGCGCGTCTTTGAGATCCTTGTATTTCGTTTCATCCGCAATCACGGCCAGATGCGGCTTGACGGCCAAGGCCTGACGCACGAGCTCCTTAACATTGCGGTTGGCTGTCAGCGCTACGATGTCATAGCGCTGCGCGTCGCGCGCAATCAAGTCAAGGGTCTGCGTGCCCACCGAGCCTGTTGAGCCTAAAATGGTGACTCGTCTTTTTTCAGTGTTGTTCATTGTTTTACTTTACGCCTTAAACGGGAAGGATCTGGCTTAGGAAAACCCCTGCGGCTAGAAAAAGGGAAGCCGCCAAAAGCCCGTCTATGCGATCCAAAAGCCCACCATGCCCGGGGATTAAAGTCCCGCTATCTTTTACACGCGCCTGACGCTTGAGGAAAGACTCAAGAAAATCGCCGCTCTGCGCCATGACGGCCAAAATCGCGCCCAGACCCGCCAGCGCGCAAGGGTAAGGTTTTCCAAAGAAATGGGCTACAGCTCCCCCCAAAAGCGCCGCGCAGATCATCCCGCCTGCCAGACCCGCCCATGTTTTTTGCGGACTTATCTGCGGCAAAAGTTTGGGGCCTTTGATCGTTTTTCCGGCCACAAAGGCGCCGGAGTCCGTAGCCCAGACCACAAGCACCAGATAAAGCATCAGAAAAAACCCGTCCTGATGCGCGCGCAGATAAAAAAGAGACAGGCCGCACAGCCCCAGATAAAGCATGCCGAAAGCCGCCCAGAAGGGTTTTTTGCCTTTTGTCCTATACGCATAAAAACCTGAGATAAGAGCCGCAAGCGGCGTTAAAAGCGCTGCTGTCTGCTCATCTTTAAGCAAAGCCACGATCAGGATGGCGGCAAGCCCTACATAATTCCAGCTTTTTCCGCGCGGCGTGATTTTGGGCGCGGTCAGCTTCATCCATTCCGCCATGGCCAGCATCATGGCCGCAAAAACAACGGCTTTATAGATATAAAACTGATCGCCCACCCATATTACTGCCAAAACAAGCGGAATCAGAATGGCCGCGCTGGTCAGCCGCAAGGTCAGATTGTTTTTCAATTTCTTGGTCATCGAGTCACCTGATTTTTAAAGATAGCGGGAGCATAGCGTCTTGTGGGGGATAAGGGAAGGCCCCCACGAGGGGGGCCATTGTCATTGCGTGGTAAGGCCTCCGATGTTTTTTAGGTAGAGGTGGAAAAGGATGGAGCGGCCGGTTTTGACGTCCAGACGGCTTGTGTTGTCTTCGCGGAGGGTTATGCCTGTTGTGAAACACTCATCCTGATAAGTCAGGCTTATGGAGGTGGCGCGCGGCCCCTGCGTGGGCTTGAAGGCGTGGGTATGGCGCGCCGCGAAGTTCCAGAATCTTGCAAACTTCGAGGAAAAACCAAAAGTCGCTTCCTCAACCGTTTCGGCCTGCTGCGTAAGGCTGTTGGTCTGTTTGGCATAAAGAAAGTTCACAAAAGGACGAAACAGATCGTTTCCGCCTGCGGCATAAAGGCCTTGACGCGCAAAACTAAATCTTCCGTGATCCATGCGAAAGCCGTAATTCAGCGTCAACCAAGGCGACAACAGAAAGTTGACGCGCCCGACAATGTCAGAAAAACGCTCGTTAAGGCCTGTGCCTTCCGCAAAATTATCATCGCGCCGGAGCCGGAAAATCTGTCCGCCGATCATGTCAATCTGCCAGCCATTGTCCGCCATCACCGCATGGCGCAAGCCATAAGCAACCCGCGCGCCGCCTTCAAGTCGGTCAACGCCGGAAAAACGGCTTGACGCAAAAAGATTGGTTTCATCAAACTCAACACCAAAGCTGTCTTCGTTGGGCAGGGTTGTGTTATGCGAAACATTCGGCGCCAAGGAAAGCATGGCAATCGGCTCTATCACCTGCTGATAGCCCTGCCCTCGACGGCCCAGAGGATTTCTTACGGTAACATCGGCCTGCGCAAAGGGTCTTATTTTTGTGATATTGGAAAAGCCTGCGCCTAAAGGCTGGTTGGGGTCAGGCACATGATCCGCCCAGTAAATATCGGCGCGCGTGAAGCCCGAGAGCGTCGTCAAAAAACCCGCCGGTAAAATAAACTGTCTTTCCCACCCGCCATCCAAAGACAGGCGCCGCGTGTCCGGCCCTTGCTCATGCGCGGGCACGTTACGCTGGCGTGTTGTGACAAGCAAAGCGCTGCCCAAAGACCAGCGTCCGCCCAAAGTCTGACCAGGCTCACCCAAAGCCGTATAGCGGATTTCCGGCAGGACAGTCGGTTCAGCCAGCTGCGCGCCCGGGCGCAGATCCTGAAAATAAAAGCCATTGACCACACCGTAATTGCGGCCCTGAAAGTTTTCGGCATAAAGGCGGTTAATCAAAACATCTTCCGAAGAAATATCGTAGCGCGGCAGATAGCCTTTATCTGTCGTTAAACTGATATTGCTGCCCATACGCCAGTTTTCCGTGACGTCAAACCGCGTGGTTCCATTAATATGGCCTCGGAATCTCTGGCCTCGGTCAACGCCGTGCTCATTGATAAACTGCGCCTGCGTGCCACTTACATTCCAGTTCATTTCGCCGAAGTTAAAGCGATAGCGCCAGTTTGCCATCAGCTGTAATTTATCTTTGGTGCTGAAAGTCGGCGTCAGAATAAGATCCGTGCTTGGCGCCATGTCAAAATAATAGGGCGTTCGCAACACAACCCCAAGCGTGTTGTCGAGCGCGCCCGAGGGCGATAAAAAGCCCTGCCGCCGCTTGACCGTGGGATCAGGATGCGAAAAATAAGGCGCGTAGAAAACGGGAACGCCGAGGATCTCGAGCGTGGCGTCGCGGTATATGACATCCTTCTTTTCACTGTCATGCGTGATGCGTCGGCCTTTCATCTGCCACATCAGGGGACGATCCGGATCCGTTTCACATGGCGCGCAAGATGAATAGATGCCGCGTGCGGCAATCAAATAGCGCCCGCCGTAACGCTGCACATCATGCGCGATAAAGCGCGAATCATCAGGAAACAAAAGCGCGGCCTTGTCGATAAAGCCATCACGCAGATCCGAAGTCAGCTCGACAACGTCTGAAAAAAGAACGATTCCCGAGGCGTCCTTGATCGCCACCTGTCCATGCGCCGTGACAACGCCTGTCAGCTTGTTATAGGTCAGCTCATCAGCGCGCAGGCGTTTGTCGTTGACCGCGACTTCAACATGGCCGATGGCGCGCACTATATTGTCGCGGTTATTCATACTCATATAATCAGCCGCAACGTAAGGCAGGGCCGCTAAAGGCCGCGCGGATTTTGGGGATGGCGGTGTTTGTGCTTGCAATGTCGAGGGCGCGCAAAGCAAAACAACCCAAAGAGCCGCGGTGCTTTGTGCTTTTAAAAGACGTGAAAGAACTTCATTCATGTTTCCCTAAAATCTATGGGCATAAAGCAGTCTGGTGCGCGCTTCGTCTTCGAAAAACTCAATACTGTCGAGCTGGCTGTCAAAGTTTACCGTGTTTAGGACGATCTTCTGTCCGACTTTTGCCTTGTCACTTATGCCTACATTGGGCATTGCGATGGCGGCGATATACACAACACGAAAATTAAAGCGCACATAAATGCGGTTTGGCTCAATCTGGATTGTCGAACTGCGCCTTGAGGCACCCTGCTGTTTTGACACGCTATGATTTAACGCATTTTCGTCCGCCTGCAGGCGGTTAAAAAGGGCCGCGCCTTCCCGCTCGGTCAAGGGAAGTTTGGGAACACTTACAGGGCTGCGCAACACCAGCCTGAAATTGGTGGGAAATCCTTCTACCTTTTCCTTGACGCAAAAATCTTCCTTGTTTGTGGCCATGACAAAGCTGTTGACGTTCTCGTTCGCGCTTTGATTGATAAAGGGATAAATCTTATTTTTGAAATCATAACGATCAAGACTTAAAGACGTGTCATAGAAATAAGCCACAGGAAAGGTTTTGACATCGCGCTGAATAATCTCACGCAGCTTTGCGCGAATCTGTTCCCAGACGAACTCGTTACGAAAATATTTGAGATAAAGATCACACTCATTCAGACGCGCGTAAATATCAATGATGTGGTCGTCATAAATATCCACCGCCCCGAAACGGATAAGCGTTTTGATGATGTTTTGCAAATTGGGCTTTTTGAAATCATAGGCGTGCGCGCAGGGAGCCAGCAAAGCAAGGGAAAGCGCCATCCCTAAACAGAGCGTTTTCAAACAGAGTTTGCTTTTCATGTTTCCTCTCTCGTTTTAAGGGCAAAAGCCAGTATTTTACGCATCACGCTCGGCAAAGCCTCCGCGCCGAGGTCTTTTATCAAAACCCATTTACCTTTGGCACGCCGCCCGTTTTTGATAACAGAAACGGCCACGGTGATTTTAAAGTCAAAATGGGTAAAGCTATGATAGACCTCGCCTTGAAGGATCTGCCAGACTCCCTTGAACGGAGCATAATCAAGCGCGTCCTCAAGAGCCAGCTTTTTTCCTTCTTCCCACGGGCTTGAAGGGACTTCCATCATGCCGGCAAGAAGGCCTTGCAAGGGCCGGCTGCGCAGGAAGACCTTGTTTTGCCTGTCATTGAAGGCCACAAAAGCCACCGCGCGGCGCAGCGGCTTGACCGCAGTCGGTGCGCGCAGGGGATAGGCCCAAGCCTTAGCCGCCGCGCAGGCTTTACAGGAGGATCGCCACGGGCAAAGCATGCATTTGGGCGTTTTGGGGGTGCATATATTTGCGCCCAGATCCATAAGGGCCTGAGCATAATCGCCCACGCGCCGATCGGGCACACATAAAGCCGCAAGGGCAGTCAGTTCTTTCTTGGCTTTGGGAAGAGGTGTTTTTATGGCAAAAATGCGCGCCATCACGCGCTCAACATTTCCATCCACCACATTGGTTTTTCTGCCAAAAGCTATGGCGGAAATCGCGGCAGCCGTATAAGGCCCTATGCCGGGTAAGGATCGCAGTGTTTTTTCATCCTGCGGGAAGGTGCAACCCAGTTTTTGGGCGCAAGCATGCAAAAAACGTGCGCGCCGGTAATAACCAAGCCCTGCCCAAAGGCGCAAAATGTCTTCAAGCGAGGCCTTGGCAAGGTCTTTGAGACTCGGCCATTTTTCGATAAATCTTTGGAAATACGGCACGACGGCGTTAACGGTGGTTTGCTGCAACATGATTTCAGAAAGCCAGACATGATAAGGGTTTGGTTTTTGCCCTTTGCGCGCCCGCCAAGGCAGAAGGCGGGCGTTTTGGTCATACCAAATCAAAAGCGCTTCAGCCGATGGCGTTTGCTTTTCTTTGTTGTTTGAAGCCCTTTTTTGCGCCACACTGCTTTTCATGCGCTTTCCTCGTCCTCTTGCCCATAGCATTCATCACATCGCCGGTCAGGCGGTGGGTAAAGACTGGTCTCTTTACGCCGCTTTGATGGAACATTGGGTGGCCATCGTTGGCGCGGACTATGCCCATCAGACCGCGCCTGTCAAAATCACTTTTCCGCATGGCGGGCAAAAGCGCACAGGCGCGCAGCTGACCATCCGGCTGCCTTCCGGGCTTGGCTTTGCTTTTTCCCATCAAATCCCAATGATTCAAAGCCGAATCAACAGCTATTTCGGGTATGAGGCCATAGGCCGCATTGTCCTTGCAACCTATTACCCCGAACCCAAAACAGAAAAACCGCGCAAAGCTGCCCTTTCCCAAGGGGCCGAAAAAACTCTTGAAAAGCTGACAAGTAACATTGAAAACAACGAGTTAAAGGATTCTTTGAAAGTTTTGGGTGCGTCGATATTTGGTCATCAAAATCCTTAACTTTCCATTTTCCATCTCTTATACTGCTTCATTCCCGAATAAAGGAACATGTTGGCATGAAAAGATTCTCTCTACCTTTTGTTGTTTTAGCCAGTCTTGCGGCTTTGCTCGGCGGCGGCGTTTTGGCGCATTTTGGCCAGAGCGAGGCGCAGGCGACCGCCGCGCAGACAACACTGGCAGCGCTTTATGAGCATAGTCAGGGCGAGGTTGATGCGCCTGTGACGATGATTGAATATTCAAGCCTGACCTGCCCGCATTGCGCTGATTTTAACATTAAGATCCTCCCCAAGCTTATCGAGCATTATGTGAATACGGGAAAGCTTCGCATTATTTACCGTGATTTTCCTTCGGACGCTTATGCGCTGCGCGCTTCGGTTCTGGCGCGGTGTTTGCCTGACGGGCAATATCTTCCTTTCCTTCATGTTCTTTACAGCAATCTTGAAAGCTGGCTCAAAAACCCCAAGCCTTTGGATGTTTTGCTGCGCTATGCGCAAATGGCCGGACTTGACGCCGAGCGCGCGCAAGTCTGCATTGACGACAACCAGCTTGCGGATGCTTTGATCGCTTTGCGGCAGGAGGCCGTTGAACGCTACAAAGTCGAAGGAACACCTGCATTCATTTTCAATGATGGCGCGCAACAGATCATAGGCTATCGTCCCTATGAGGATTTTGCGCGCGTGATTGACGATTTGTTTGCGCAAAAAACTCATTAACTTTTCAGGGGATTGTCCGTTGCATTTTTCTTGTCTTCGTCTTCAGGGTTTTAAATCTTTTGTTGATCCTACAGACCTCCTTATTCAGGACGGGCTGACGGGCATTGTCGGCCCCAATGGCTGCGGCAAATCCAATCTTGTCGAAGCTTTGCGCTGGGTGATGGGGGAAACTTCGCCCAAACGCATGCGCGGCGCCGGTATGGAAGATGTGATTTTTGCCGGCACGGCCACGCGGCCGGCGCGCAATCTTGCCGAGGTCAGCTTGACGCTTGACAATACAGACCGCACGGCAGGCGCTGCTTATAACGACAGTGACGATCTTTTTGTCACAAGGCGCATCGAGCGCGACAGCGGCTCGGACTACCGCATCAATGGGCGGCCTGTGCGGCAGCGTGATGTGCAGCTTTTATTTGCCGATCAGGCCACCGGCGCGCAAGCGACTAGCGTTGTGGGACAGGGTCAAATTGACGCGCTGATCCGCGCGCGCCCGCAGGATCGGCGGCAGGTTTTGGAAGAAGCTTCAGGCACAGCCGGTCTTCAGGCGCGTCGGCATGAGGCTGAGCTTAAACTGAAAGCTGCTGAGAGTAACCTCACCCGCGTGGATGATGTGATTGTGACGCTTGATGCTCAGCTGCGCGCGCTCAAGCAACAGGTGCGGCAGGCTTCGCGCTATCGCAATCTTGCTGCGCATATCCGCCGCACCAAAGCGGCTCTGATGCATCTTCGCTGGCTGGATACAGAAAAGCAGGAGCTAAAAACAAGGGAATCTCTGGTTGAAGCGCAGAATCTTGTCGGCGCTTGCATGGCGCTTGTGGCCAAGAGCGAGGCGGCGCGGGTGGATATTGCCGCGCGACTTCCTGCTTTGCGCAAAGATGAAGCGGTGGCCGCAGCGGGCTTGCAAAAGCTGACTTTGGCGCGTGCGCAGATCGATCAGGAAAGCGCCCGCCTTGAAAGCCAGCTTAAAGCCACGCAAACGCAGCTTGACCAAGCCAAAGACGATCAGACGCGGGAGCAGACTTATCAAAGCGATTCATTGGCCGCTATTTCCCGCCTTCAGGAAGAAAAGGAAAGAATAAGGCAGGAGCGCGAAAAGCTAGAAGCCTCCCTGCCCGCCACGCTTGCGGCGCTTGAAACGGCTTCGCAGGATGTGCAAAGCCGCGATCAGGCTTTGACCGGCCTTTTGCAGGAAGCGGCGCAGGCTGAAGCGCAGCGGCAGGCGCTGTTGCGGGAAAAAGAAGATCTGGCTGCGCGCGCAGGTGCGCTTGACAGTCGTCAAAGTGATCTTGAATCACAAAAGCAGGCGCTTGATCTTGAAATGGTCGCGCGCGCAGATCTGTTTTTGGCCGCAAGCATGGTTGAGGCGTGCGAAAAAGAACTTGAACGCCGCAAGCAGCAGGTTGAGCAAACCTCTGCCGCGCGGCGTGAATCGCAGGATACGCAAAACGCCGCGCGTGAACGCTGGCAGCAGGTTCATGCGCAGCAAACGCGCCACATGGCCGATATTGACGCGCTTGAGGCATTTTTAGCGCTTGAATCCAAAGAACAGGATCAGGTTATTGACCTCATCAGCGTAGCGCCCGGCCTTGAAAAAGCTTTGGCCGTGGCGCTTGGGGAATCTTTGACGGCATCGCTTAATCCGGCGGACGCCATGCACTGGCGCGATGTTCAAAACAGCAGCCGCCTGCCTTCCCTGCCCTCTATCGCAACGCCTTTGTCTTCGTTTGTCAATGCGCCGGCTTCTTTGGCGCGGGCGCTGGCGCAGGTTGGTCTTGTGGAAAATAACGCCCAAGGACAGCAAGCCGCCGCGCAACTTCAGTGCGGGCAGATTCTTGTCAGCCGTGACGGCTGGGCGTGGCGCTGGGATGGATTTACCCTGACGCCCGAGGCGAAAACCGCCGCCGCCACGCGGCTTGAGGGGCGCAACCGTCTTGCTTCTTTGCGCGAAAAACAAAGCGAGGGGCAGAAATCTCTGGATCAGGCGCATCAGGATCTTGAAAGCGCCAATGCCCTGTTTGCGCAATGTCAGGATCTTGAAAATCAAACGCGCGAGCAGCTGCAGGTCGCCTTTACGGCGCTGAATGACGCGCGCGATCACCATGCCGGACAAAAGCGCGAAAATGAAGCGGCGCATGCGCGGCTTTCGGCTTTGCATGAAAATCTAAAGCAAAATGCGCAGGATCAGGAAAGTCTTGCGACCCGCAAGCAGGTTATTGAAAAAGATCTTTCTTCTTTAGCCGATCAGGAAGCTTTGCAGCAGCGTATTACGGCGCAGCGCAACATTTTGGAAACTTCGCGCGGTGAAAAAGCCGCGCATCAAAGCGCTTTTGACCATCTTAACCGCGAAAAAGATTTTCAGGACAAACGGCTTACTTCTATTGAAGAAGATCTTCAAGCTTGGCACAACCGCGCAAGTCAGGCGGAAAAAGCAGCGCTTGCCTTTATAACGCGCATCAAGGCGCTGGAGCAGAGTTTTTCAGAACTTCAAGCCAAGCCTGAGGCACTTGCCGCGCAGCGCCAAGAGCTTTTGACGCAACTGTCCGAGGCGGAAAACCTGCGCTCCCGCGCGGCTGATATTCTGATTGCGGCTGAGCATGAACTGGAAATGGTTGAGCGCCAGCTGAAAGAAGAAGAAGCCAAACTGGCCGCTGCGCGTGAAAACCGCATTCGCACTGAATCTGCCGCATCCGCCGTGGCTGAACAATTTTCCGCGCTGCGCGAGCGCATACGGGAAAAGCTTGATTGCGAGCCCCAAGATGTGCGCGCTCTGGCTGATTTTGATGAGGCTCAGGCCATGCCTTCCGCAGTGGAGCTTGAGCAGCTTTTGGCCCGCTACAGCCGCGAGCGCGACAATATGGGCCCTGTCAATCTGCGCGCCGAGGTCGAGGCTGAGGCCACACAAACGGAAATGGAAAAACTCACGCGCGAAAAAGAAGATCTGGTTGCGGCGATCAAAAAACTGCGCCTTGGCATCGGCCAGCTTAACCGCGAGGCGCGGGATCGTTTGAACCATGCGTTTGAGCAAGTGAATGAGCGGTTCCAGAAACTTTTCACCAAATTGTTCGGTGGCGGCAAAGCCTCGCTGGCTTTGGTGGAAAATGAAGATCCCATGAATGCGGGGCTTGAGATTTTTGCCGCGCCGCCAGGGAAAAAACAGCAGATCCTTTCTCTTCTGTCCGGTGGTGAAAAGACTCTGACGGCGCTTGCGCTTTTGTTCGCCGTTTTTCAAACCAACCCCTCGCCCATCTGCGTTCTTGACGAAGCTGAAGCTTCGCTTGATGAAAGCAACATTGATCGTTTCTGCGCTCTGGTGCAGGAGATCGGGCTGGAAACAAGTACGCGTTTTTTGATTATCACGCACCAACGCCTGACCATGGCCCATATGGATAGGCTTTACGGCGTGACGATGAGTGAAAAAGGCGTTTCCCAGCTGGTTTCGGTTGATCTCGCCGGCGCTGTGGCCTTGCGCGATGGGGAAAAGCGGGAGACGGCTTTGGATACAGCAGAGCAAGCGCTTGAAGCGGTGCAGGCGGCTTGAGGTCCCCCACCCTACCCTCCCCCACAAGGGGGGAGGGCTTAGATCTCTTTCTTGTCATCCTCGGGCAAGCGCGAAGCGCTTGAACCGGGGATCTGACGCCAGAGCGCAAGTCCACCGTCAGATCCCCGGGCTCTTGCTCCGCAAGCCCCGAGGAT
>Ga0123354_10000369_pt1 | contig 42780 bp, 17 predicted proteins | sample TergutLab28metaG_2_FD_97872 | JGI IMG/M metagenome (GOLD analysis project Ga0123354, IMG submission 97872) | Labiotermes labralis P4 segment gut microbial communities from Petit-Saut dam, French Guiana - Lab288 P4 | ecosystem: Host-associated > Arthropoda: Insects > Digestive system > Gut ... | reverse complement strand
TAAAAATTACAAGAATGATTCTATCGTGTCTGTCGACATGGACAAGGTCGATGTTATGGCAGCATATTGTGACCGGCTGTGTGTAGTTCACTGTGTGTATGAAGGCACTTCATACACACACACGCACAACGGGTCAGAATATGGAGCACTTTTAAATATTTTATAATTTTAATTGTATCTACATATTATATATTGTGCATTAGTTGGATAATAAAGTTTTTAGTTCTGCAGCAAAGCAAAACGCTCTTTTAAGCGTCAGCCATTGTTAACCTATAGGTGTGCTAAGACGCGGACCATGAAAGAGAACAGCAGAAGAATCTATCTTTACTCTGGCGGTTCAGTCATTTAGTGTGAATGACAAGAAAGATTTTCGACGACTACTTCAAGAAGAAAGTTTTCCCCAGACATTTAGCCCTATTGCAGAACCTTCGCATTTAAGTCGTTACTAAGGGCTCGCAATTCCCAAAACCACTGCCACGTAAAAATCAACTCGATAAAAGTACTAAATGTCACAATATCTTTGATAGAGACGACGGATCAGTAAGTTATTTCCAAGATCAAGGAGCTGTACCTCAAGTCGTCTTTGATGTGACGCAACGCTCCGTGATTTGTGAAACTCTTACATTACCAATGGGCTGATAAAGAGAAATCCACTATGTATGCTGCATTCTCGACTATGAAAGATATTTATTCCCAGCGTGAGAAAGCACAGTAAAAGTCGAGGAAGACATCACTTAGGAGGTCTGGTGGCGAAAGCTTCGAAAGCCTCCAGCCAGATGACATCACGGAGCTAATAAACTCATAGGAACAGGACTGACTCTCTGGAGGAAACCTGAAGGGGAAGGAGACAATGAACAGCAAGCCTCACGAGAATAAATGTAAGCCTGCAACGGTGGAAATTTCGAAAATTCCTAATATGCTGAAATATTCGAGACTGACATCACTATTCTGCAGAACCTTAAAGACAAATATGAACGTGGATCTCTGAGAAGAAATTTCTATAGTGAAATGTTCCCTCACAAAAAAATATTAGCCAAGAAAAGGAAACATGATTTCCAGTCAAAGCTGTTAAATATTCTTCAGCCTGTCTACCAGGGTTTCCCGTGCTTTTTAATTATTAACGTATTCCGCAGGTAACCCAAATGTTCAACCGGGATCTTCATGCGCAGTAAGCCCTACTGCAATGGATGTTGTTACTGAATCGGACTCGGGTTTAAACTGTGAGATAATTCTCTGACATTCTTATGAAATTTTTTCATTTGTAACGTAATTCCAACTAAACTAAACCCAGACATTTATCCTATTTTTGAGTTTTCACTTATATTGTGTAATAATTTGAGTTACATTACTGTAAAACATGTCACTGCAAGCGGCCCTGGAATGTAATGCATTATTTCTTCGTGGTTTCTTAACCTCTGTTCTGGCAAATTGTATTTTTGGCAAAAGTTAAGGAGAAAATTTCCCTCACAAAAGCGCAGTCTAATTTGGTAAATACGCTACAAACAAAACTGTGATACTTGACAAAGGGCAGATTCGCTCTCCTGTTAGAGAGGACTCTCGGATAAAACACACCGCTATACACAATACACCAGTCGGACGTGAAGACGGATTATCCGTCAGTTGAACGCGACACTCCGGGCAAAGGAGAAGGTATCGCTTTAGGACGCAATCTTGGATTTACAGCTGGACTAGTAATTTAGTCCAGCAATTGCTGTAAGGGTAAGCATGAGATTTTAAGTATTTTACTGGTTGCTCGCAGGCTAGTTCACTCTCGCTGAACACGACCGCTTAATCGAATTATAGACAGTACAATCGATTGGCCTAGGCACAAGTAGCTGGCACTGCATAGTTCTGGAATGTGGCCCCGAATACAGGCGTTCCAAGATCACGTTCAAATTTTTTTTGTCGGGTTAATTACGGGTTCCTATAAGCAGGGAAGATTTATGTATTAGTCGACTAAAACAACGGGAAAGCAAAGGTTATTCTTCACGTTATTCAAACACTGTCGAAATGCGCAGGCCAGTTGCTCCCCTGGTAAAATCCATAGTTAGTTGTAGGCTGTTACATTTCTTCAGTGTATTTATATCACTATGCAAATATCTAATGCTATTTTTCTTACTGACTGATTAACGAATATTATTTTCACATTTCAAACACTACACTTTTTTGTTCTGAAACACCTGGGGCCTGTTTCACGAACCGACCGGTGTGACAAGTTACAAAGAGCACTAAATCCTGTTTCACAAAATATTTTGCTACACTTGCCGCCAGCCACCTCAGCCACTAATGTGACAGGTAGTGAAAGGTGATAATAGGTGAAATGGCAACTGCAAACAAACTCGCTCTTCTGCAGGAGACAAAACAGGAAAAGGCTGTTCTTTTCGGGTCATTTTCGAATGACCTCACAAAACAAAAAGAAATGTGAGAAATGGAAGTGCTCGAGCTTGCCGAGTCACTAAGAATGGCTGTAGCAGTACTTCCGCGACACTGGTCAAACTGATGAAAGAGGACATTGGTGAGCAAGAAATGTAATGTACACATATGTGTAGGTGTGAACCACGCAGAAAATAATATTTATGTACTATCTTCATAGGTGGGCCGGGTAGCTCAGTCGGTATAGCGACTGACTACGGGCTGGACGGTCCGGCATCGAATCCCGGTGGGGACGAGATTTTCCGTCCGTCCAGACCGCCCCTGGGACCCACCCAGCCTCCTGTAAAATGGATACCGGGTCTTTCCCGGGGGTTAAGTACGGCCGGGGCATGCTGCTGACCACTCACCCCCTTCTAATGCCGCGGTCATGAAAGGTAGATCTATACCTCTACCCACCCTCTGAGCCACATCGGGCCTGTAACGGGATCACTTTACCTTTTTTACTATCTTCATAGGCGGTGTAAGCAGGAATTATAATTATTCCTATGAAGATGAAACAGTGTCCCGAAACGTCGGAGCGTAAAATTCAGACGGCGGAGTATCACCCAAAAAAAGAATACGATTCAGAAATAAGGCGAAAGTTTGAAATCAAGAGTATTTTATGTAGGCGGCAGATTTTTGCAAACCCGTGGTGTAAACGTGTGCCCATCAAAGTCAGTCCACTCATCATAACGGTGTTCATGTCCGAGCATTGAAGAACAAAACAAATAACAAAAAACTACAAATTCACTAACCTTAAAATTATACTTTTACACAAAATCCATCAGAATTCCGACATGTTTCGATGTGTCTTGATCATCTTCAGGAATTTACCTAACATAAAGCACGTATAAAGCACGGATGGATTATTAAATATTTTATCATATCTACATACAATTTGTGGACAAATTTTAATGTGTTAAATAATCCATCTATGTGTTTACATATGCTTCACTAATGTTAAGTGACTCCCTGAAGATGATCAAGATAGATGAAAACGTGTCACAATTCTGACGGACTGTGTGTATAAATATAATTTGTTGATTTATTTTAGGCATAATCAATTCACTCAATTTTCTAATTTGTTGACAATCCGTTTAAGCTGCTTACGTCGCAAAATAGCTGCCTCCTTTCCTTTTCTAGAATATTCTGAATTAATCAACAAATCACATTTTCCTTCTTTCTTCCACACTTTATAATTGTCCTTCATCTAAGTATTTATTTATCTCCTTTTCAGCAAATTCACAATTTTATTTTAGAACTGACACAGCGGTTACTATTAATCGGTATGGATCCATATGAGTGCGGACTGGCGTATTGTACTAGTCACGTATGTGTATTGTACTAGTCACAGGTGTGTATTGTACTAGTCACGTATGTGTATTGTAATAGTCACGGATGTGTATTGTACTAGTCACAGATGTGTATTGTACTACTCACGGGTGTGTATTTTACTACTCACAGATTTGTACTGTACTAGTCACAGTCGTGTATTGTAATAGTCACGGGCGTGTATTGTACTAGTCACGGGCGTGTATTGTACTAGTCACATGTGTATTGTACTAGTCACAGATGTGTGCGAAACTATTTTCAGTATTAGATTTCAGTCACAGGAGACAATACAAAAATAAGAGGAATAGGAGGAAGTAGGGACGTGAAGTACAACGAAATGGGCCTCCTCATCTTGGATATCTTGGAAAGGACTGTCCTTCCGTACAAGATTTGGAGGGTGACGACTTTTTTCAGCATGATGAGACAGTTTTGTACATCAGCAATAGGCGCTGTTACCCACGTCTGTATTGCCTACTAATACACCCTCACCCTCTACTGTCAGAGATGAAAACACTGGCCTTAGGCACACCGTACCTGGCACCCACTGAATGATACTGTCCTCCTGTTACTAGCCAGTGCAGTGCTATTTGTAGCAACTGACTGTCACTTAGAGGAATGATACTGTCCTCCTGTTACTAGCCAGTGCAGTGCTATTTGTAGCAACTGATTGTCACTTAGCACACCGTCAGTTGGTATCCCGGTGTAAAAATGGCCCAACCATGTTGAGAAGTTCTTCCATCTTGACTGTAGTTTAGACAGAATCTGTCGATACATTCATAACTCTCTGCCATCTCACTATAATTCACACTACTTCTGTAAATTCTTTATCCGCGAATCACAAGTTCATTCTCATATTCCTCATCAAATTTTAACCTAAACTCAACATCCTCAATAACCTTCCGCATCACGCAATCCTCTAAACCGGACCAGTCTGGCCGTACTATCTAACTCTTGTACTGTATCATGACAAGTGACCGTGACAGACAAATGTCCTTGTGAACAAACACTTGTCAGACGGCTCAGACTTTCCTTTCACTTTCTTGCACTTTACCAGTCGCTTGTCGTTTTGTGAAACAGACTCCAACCATTATTGCCATCTGAATAGTATTTACACTTGTCATGACAGGTCTTGTCGCTCGTGAAACAGGCCCCAGGAAGTTATACGTCTGCCATTGTTCATCTTTGGTCCATCAATTAGGCTCGGATAATGAATCTGTTACAATTTAGCTGTCTTCCTTTAACCCAGTAATTACCCTATTCTTCATAAACTGTAGTCTTTCATTACTTCTGTTTGTAATGCGGTACAGTCCTGAGGTATAATGCACAGCTTGTGGTATAATGTAAAGGCGATGCCAGCAGCCACCTGTAAACACAGTACAGTGCTCCTGAGGATGAGCGAAATTATCGCCCGAAACATGTTGAGCTGACTGTAATTATCAATTAAATTTGTTACTATTGCATCTAGTTGGCTGGTTATATCATTTTATCAGTGATGCACGGTCAGAAAAACATCGAAATCTCTGATATCTAAGCCCTCCAAAGCTACAGAGTTCCTTGAACTTACACATGTACTTATGGTATACACGTGGAAATATAAAGTATCTTCCTCTGTACAGGCTTGGGTCTACTTCTGCACATGACAGCACAATGATCCTGTCAATATAGACCTACCAAATGCGTACACGGCCAAGTAATACACTTGCGTGTATGCATGGCGAGCATGGTAAGTGAAGGAAGAGTAATAGGTGAGATTATGCTGAAGTCTAAATATAGGCGAATATATTGGCATTAGCGCAATATTTTTGCTCATGCTCAACTAAGATTCACTGCTTAAAAATCCTGCTTCTTTAGGCCGAGCCGATAGCAATTTGCCTGCACGTCAAATGACTTCAGCAAATAACGAAAGGACATGAGTGAAATTTTGACGGACTGGCAGGAAACTTAACCAAATCGACTTCAGACCTACAAAAATGTCTCACACTGCAGCTAGAACTCTGATGGAGCCATCATTAAGAACGTTGGATGAGACTTTATTCTGTGGGACAACATGGCGTCACAGGGCAGAAAACTGCAATTTTTAAAGCTTATTATGTTAAAGGGCAAAAAAACTTTCAAAAACCATCCCAAAATTTGGTCCCTTTCCTAAAATAAACTGCGCATTCTTTGCTGTATGACCTGTGATTCGGAGGAAGCGCGGCTTTTCAAGAACAACTCTGTAATGTGGGAACAGCTCTGCTTGTGCGACCATAAAACGTATTACATGTTCGCGATCCTTATTTATTTCTTCCAGAGTGAAATAATACGAGGGCCGAAGTTTGTCGTGAGTTGCGTGTTTCCTGTGGGTTGGGAAAGGACCATCTTAGCGTGGCATAAACATGTTTGTGCCTGCGTGACTGTTCTAAGTTTCCTTTTTATTGCTACTCTTTATCTTTTACAGAGCACAGAGTCCGGGGTTTTATTGCGGTGTAGCTCGACTATACACGCGATGCTGTCTGCACACTGTGGATCGTAGACCACATTAGTCAGTGCAAAGCCAGCCAAGAGCTAAACGTGGTGATGTGCGAGAATCACCAGGTTGCGTCCCTTGGTTCTTTTAGGCATTGAAAACTACGTAGCAAATCGTCCTTAAGGTAAAGGATTTTCCGTCTTGGCAGTGACTACAAACCGTGGTCTTATATATGTTGTGAGATGCCTGGACACAGAACACCCAGGTCACACATCTTCCGAATAGATCAAGAGACAGAAACACAAGGCAACACATAGCTGTGACTAAAGCTGCTAATTGGGCCAGTACCACAAGACGTCAGCATGTTGACTACGAACTGATGCTGCCACTCGGCTTTGTCGGCTGATGGGGTCAAACCGTGAGCTTCAGCAATGAATTGGAAAGGGGGTCGAATTAAGTCCTCGTGGCCTCATTTGAGGTACCTTTGCGGTGTCTGCATCCGGGAACACAGGACACTCACAAAGGAACCTCAGTGAGGATAACTGGCATTCAGGCCGAGACTACAATTTTTCACATCCTAAATAAGTCTGAAGTGAGAAAATGGGTAGCATACAATCAAACTTCATATGGCGTGAAAACTCAGAATTCATCGTTATGAGTATTTCATATATCTCTTCGTTTATAGGGGACCGAGGTGGCACAATGTTTAAGGTGCTGTGCTACAAATCGGAAGGTCGCTGGTTCGATCCCAGCTGGTGTCAGTGGATTTTCCATTGACAAAATCCTTCCGATCGCACTATGGCCCTGAGGTCGACTCAGTCTCTAACAGAAATAAGTACCAGGAGTATTTCCTGGGGGTAAACGCGGCCGGTGCCTAAGGCTGACAACCTACCACCATGCTGTGCCATTGTCACAAAATCTGGGAACCTGGAACCAGCAGGGCCTGTCCAGGCCTGTAACGGTACTGCAGTACCTTTACCTTGGTTCATTAAACAAAAGGATCACACAGCACTAAACCATGGAGCATATCCCTTGAGAGAGTAAGAATTCCTGAGAGTAGTGAAAATCATTACTTTTATGCAAATCGAAGTTCCATTATCGTGCTCACATCAGCCAGCCAATTTTCCGTATTCTGAGACAGATTAACCCAATACACGGCCTTCGAAAATATAAATTAATATCATCCTCTTATCTACGATTAGGTCTTTCAGTTAGTTTGTCTCACTAAAGTTTCCCCAACAATTGATTGCGTTTCTCTTGTATGCCTTACGTGCCACGTTCCTTATCATTTCGTTCTTTCTTTAGGCACACGAATAATCTGGGTAAAGCGTAAGCACGAAAAATCTCCTCAACGAGGAGCTTTCGACAATCTTCTTGGGATTTCTTCCTTCTTGTTCCTAAATGTCTTTCTGTAAATCCTGGTCCTGAAAACCCACAGTCCATTCTCTTCCCTTAATTTAGCACACAGAGGTTCACATTGATACAAAACTAAAAAAAAATCTTTTGTGTATTGTAATTTTTGTGTTGAGACAGCAAAATAAAAGACAAAACTCTTTACCGGCTGGCAGCAGTCATTTTCTGAAGTCAATTTAATCTCCATTTCTCCATGAATGCAAATAAGCAATTTTCTTACGCATGATCAATAAAGCATTTTTTCTGCATAACATGTTTTTTATCCGGCCAGGGTCCTAAGTTGAAATTTCGTAAATTGCCGCAAAAATAACCCAAAAAAAGACTCTTAGACCATTTATCTGTTTTAGTATATACATTAGGAAGACGCCGTAACTGCACATTTAATGACATTACAAGGCTCTTCATTTGTTTTCAGGCGCGCGCACATTTTCACGAAAAGCGCCCATTACCTTCGTCATAACTTTCCATCTGCCTGTCCCTCTGTCACATGTACAAGCGTGGCTCCAACTGGACAGATTTTCGCGAAATTTTATATTGGGTCTTTTACGACAACATACCGAGGACATCCAAATTTGGTTAAAATTGAACGAAAAAAATCGGGCAATTTATGTGATGAACTAAATATATTTTTATCGATTCTAAGGACATAAAATGCCCATGAAGGTATTCCTGACAACACTATGTAGCGTACCAATGCAAAATGCAAAAGCATTGTTGCCCTTCTACGGCAGCAATGATTATGCAAACTCGTCATAATGTTACGTGATTCATACATCGCCAATCTTCTGACTGAAACTTTATTGCTCAGAACATCGACGAGGGCCTATGAGGGTCTGGAAGTTCCGCCGCTTGAAATAGAAGCGTGGAATAAATAGCTTTTGAACAGAAAATGAAGTGATAAAACGTTCGTGCCGACATTTTTTAATAGAAACTTCCCTGGTTCAGACCGCCGAACTGAGTCAGCTGATGTAAGCGATAGCCATTTCGATTTTATTGCGCTTTTCGAATACATCCGTGGTTCCAAAACTTAAGATGAGGAGCTGATCATATTAGTCGATCTTAAATTATGTGTACGCGAATTGTGAAAAGCATCACTGTATGAGATGACGAAAGAAGGTAGCGCGATGAGCTTAAAACTATTCTTGCATCATTCTCTTTTCTTAAATCTTTCTCAGGTTACTCTCCACGGTTATTTTTCGAAAGCAATCTCTGCCACGTAATTGCGTGTGAATGCCGTGGGGACTTGGGTGAGCATATCTACAGGGAGATTTAAGCAGACATTTCGCGCTATTCTGTGGACAACGTTTATCTTCAGTGTGACTCTGTGTAAATTGGAGTGAAGAGAATAGGGCCTCAGATTAAATTAGTGCGGAATTGAGTAGAGTTAACTTAATTGCACAGACTAACTTCTTTGTCGAGAACATTATCCTGTGGTATTAAGATTCGTGAACTGTCATATGAAGTTTCAGCTTAAATAATCCCTGCGAGATAATTCTGTGTGAACCAACAAGCAACTCGTACAATAGAAGCCAAAAAGATGCACTCTTTCAACTTCCTGTCCATTATCAGGAGTCTTGATACTGTATTCATGGCAACTGGTAAATGTCCTACTAGTTATGCTTACTGTCTGCTAGCATGATGATGATGATAATAATAATAATAATAATAATAATAATAATTTACTTTGACTAGGATGGATTTTATCGCCATCTGTGTACCAGTCAGTAGCAATTCCAGCACATCAGGCGAAGAGCATTCTAAGGATTGTTTTTAATTCATTGTAACAAAATAAGATATTAAGAACAACAGATCTTAGGACTACAGATCATAAATGGGCACCAAAAATGTGGGTATTCACTGGAAATCCTCATGGCATTAGTGCTTAATTTTTGGTGAATACAGCTCTTCGTCACGCTCAGCACACTCTAGCAATCCGCGTAAACTACTAACTGCATAATTTTAGCAGTTGACCAACTTAATGCACAAATTCTTGTTTTTTAATAAGTTTATTTCATTCCTCTACATGTTTCGAGCACTGTTGTTCTCACAATCAGGAGGTCAAAATATATTATACAGCATCTGGTATCGTCACACTCCGTAGGAGGCCGTCTGGTGCGCAGTTCAACCTGAGCACCAGACGGCCACCTACAAGTGTGATGATACCAGATACAGCATAACACAATTTTGACCTCCTGATGATGAGCACAACAGTCCTCGAAACATGTAGAGGAAATTAATAAACTTATTTTAAAAAACAAGAATTTGTGCATTATTTGGTCAATTGCTAAGATTATATTGAGATGCACGGTCAGCCAAACATAAAGAACTGCACGTTTTGTATCAATGATGCAGGCTCCATCAGAAAAAAAAATGAAGCCTATTTTGTGCACATTAATAGGACTGATTAGTTTCAAAACGACCAACATAAACAACGTTAACCTTTTGACGCCTAATGTCAACTATAGTGGTCGTACCGCACCGCTAAACTATTAAGTTCCATTTCATATATTTATTCAACAAATATAGGTATTGAATATTTTAAACATTGCATATACTCTTTTTTTTCTCTTCAAAATCCAGTTTGTTTCATAATTCTAACGTATTTGGTTCCTGTATTATTCACATTTTGTATACAGGATGTGCTAAAATTAAAAAAATAATTCCGGCGCCAAAAGGTTAAATACCACATCAGAAGAATTCTGCATACGTTATGGCCTAAAATATTAGCAGAAAAGTATGCTTCGAGTTTGGCAACAATGAACTGCACTGTCTTCAGCTGTACAACACGCACCCATCTAGTTTTATGACTCAAGCTTATCTTATTTTGTGGTGCGACTCTCTAATTTCGTCATGAAAATAGATGCGTGCTCTGTAGGTAGTTCAAGAGCTCTCTGTATATAGTGCTACTTTAGATCGTTGTTAAAACAGTGGAACACATAGACCTACTTAATTACATGCCGAATTTAGAGTCTCGTGGCACAAAATAGAGTGAATGTTATGTCATGCACTTAAGTACGTTGACCTTAAGCGTGTCCATACGGGAACAATGGGCAAAAGACTGTTGACAGAACTAGAGGTATGACTAGGCAATATTGCATCTGGCCCAAGCAGAACAACGGTTCCGGTGTGAACACTTTATGGTGAGGCATGCCTAAAAGAGTGTGTGTGCTCATACTAAACAGCTCCTGCATTGCGGCGCTTGATTGGTCTAGGGGCGGCGGGATGGAACCATCTAGAACAGACAATAACACCAGCAGTCAGCCAGATTAGGAAATGTGTCAGTTCTGCCATTTTATAGCCTACAGTGCAACATAGTGGCTTCTATCGATGAGTTCTCCAGACGATTCTCTTCTTGTTCAGAAATAAATCACGCAACACTTTCTCCGATCTGGTTTAGAATGTTTCACAATTAAAATTGATGTTTGTAAAGGAACTTCCATATTGAAATTCGTGAAGAAATTAAATAATTCTCTCAGGTGTTTTATAAGCCTACACTGATAGAAATCACAAACAGTTTTTTTGATGTAAAACGCATTTTTATCTTCTAAACAAATTTACTAGGCCAGAATCCTCGAGACAATAGAACAGAGGTGAGGTTCATAACCTGTACCCTACATCAAGTGGGTCTACTATATGTTTGTGCAAAGGTACAAAAGGTAAAGTTTAACGTAGAACAGCTAATTTTAAAGAGGGCATCACGAAATAAATAACAAATTGACTAGTACACATCAGCACAGCAAATATTTATTGGAGTGTATAGGCTACATGTTTCGACCTGTTAACAGGTCATCATCAGGACTCCAGCATACACAAATAAGTACTAGGAGTATTTTCTGGGGGTAAAAAGCGGCCGGTGTGTAAGGCTGTCAACCTTCCCACATCCTGGGCCATTGTCACGTAATATGGGAACCTTAACTTCCTGGAACCCTCTGGGCATATAGGCTGTAGGCACCTGAGACTTATTCTGTTGGAGGCCTGATGATGACCTGTTAACAGGTCGAAACATGTAGCATATACACTCCAATAAATATTTGTTATGCTGATGTGTGCTAGTCAATTTGTTATTTAACCTAGAACAGGCAACAAAGGCCCAGAGGGGGAGGGAGGGTAGATGTATAGCTTTACGCAATCTTTATCCTTGGCGCTAGATGGGTGTGGGTGGTCAACGGCACGCCCTAGCAGCTTTACGCCCGGGAAAGACCAGGTACCAATTGTATAGTGAGTTCCTGCGTCGATATGGACGGCTGCAGAGAATTTCGTCCCCACAGTGATTCGATCTCCGGACCGTCCAGCCCGTAGCGAGTCACTGTAACGTCTACGCAAGGCAGGTCAGGGTATATAACAAGCTCCTACGTAACTACGAAAAACTTGAAAGAGATCGCTTTAGAACCTTAGTATAGAGGAGAAGGTCTTACAGACGTGTTGCTTAAGGATGTGTAAAAACGTAAATCAGTTCCATTACAGACCCGAGGCGCCCAGAGGGTTCCAGGAAGTTAAGGTTCCCAGATTACGTGACGATGGCCCAGGATGGTGGGAAGGTTATCAGCATTACGCACCGGCCGCTTTTTACTCCCAGGAAATATTCCTGGTACTCTTTTCTGTTAGAGGCTAAATCGTACCCAGGGCCATAGTGCGATCGGTAGGCTTATGTCAATAAAAAATCCCAATGACACCATCTCGAATCGAACTAGCGATCTTCCGATTTCCTTAACCATTGTGCTAGCGCGGTTCCCCTTAAGGATGTGTACTGGACTCAAATGTCTCAGGACAAGATCCAAGACACAATCATGTATATCAAAATTAATGTTCGTCTGCTACAAAAAGGGGGAAAATACTTTTAATGGCTAAGCTTTTGGCATATTCAATTGGGTCCTGGTTCTCTAGTATAATAGAGTCCACTTTCCGTACTGTGAAATTGCGGGGTGATGTAGTGGGGAAATTCTAAGGAAAAGAGAGGCACAGGGTATCAGCCTAGGGCTTGTTTTATAGCAGGGGTTCTCAGTGAAAAAATACCTGCCCAAAATATTTGGAAGCTGATACAGGCTGTCTAATAAAAGTGATACTTCCTTTTGCAGGATAGCATTGCATTCACGCCTCTAGGCCAACAGAATACACACACACACACACACACACACAACACAACACACCACACCACACACAAATCACCCTGCCCGCCTTCCTTAACCCTTTGACGCCTTACGACACCTATAGGGGTCGTACCGCACCGCTAACCTTTAAAGTTGCATTGTATATATTTATTTAACAAATATATGTACTGAATATTTTAAACGTGGTATATACTGTCCGTTTTTTTCTCTCTTCAAAATGCAGTTTGTTTCATAATTCTAACGTATTTGGTTCCTGTATTATTCACATTTTATATACAGGATGTGCTAAAATTAAAAACATAATTCTGGCGCCAAAAGGTTAAATATTACGTAATTCCTAGACTCTAGTTATCAGAAATAAACATTACTTAGCAGTAGGTCGATAATAATCTTAATATGATTAGAGGTTGTCTCGTGCCTCAGCGTTGAGAAAGTTATTTTACAGCCTATAAGAGTTAAAAACCGAAGTATAAAGGAAACAGATGTAAATGATTCGTGTGATTTGATGTACTTTTTCTTGAAGAATGCAAGTGGCTCTCTTTGAATAGAATATATGATGTAGGCATATTCCAAAAGTTCCTTAATTACTGGGAATTTAAAAAAAAACACTTCTAAATCAACTCTGACACAGAAATTTTCAAGAATAAAAGCATACAATGCTCTAGCTGTCCCCATTCTTTTACACTGAAGCAAAATTTGGACGCTTAGAGAAAAGGATAATCGAGATGAAACCTTTCAGAAGAACAGCTGTGCACATTTATTTTTGACGACAGAAGAATGAAGACATTTTGGAATAGGTGAAAGTAGAACCAGCTGGCGAGAAACTAAAAGGATACAAATCCAATTGGCTATGACATGTAAAAAAATGAAGAGCAACAGGATACAAAAAAAATGCTGATTTATAGACCAAATGGACGAAGAGGATGGGCCGAAACAGGTCTGTTAGGGCCTAACTCGTGGCGGATGTTGATGACTAAAGCGGACATGGGACTGCTCCTTTTCCACCCACCAAAACACCCCCCACCCCTACCCTCAAAATTCGTCACAATCGCATCCCTTTCCTAAGGAACACGCGGTGGGAAGAACATACAGCACGTACGGATATTAAAATGTTTACAATTTTTTTTAAATCCCAGAGAAAGGCTCAAATGAGATATGTACACGTGGTAGCCAACAGACATGCAGACTATAGACGGAGACGTATAGTATTACAAATATTTTTTTTAGCAAAACCTGTTATTTCTACTTACGTTTTCCAGGCAGTTTTGTCTCTATTAGTCTCAGCAGAGGCGGTTTTGTTTTCTTTTTAGAAAAGTTTACTAGCTGTAACTCTTAATTAGTTTTCGTCATCAAACGGCACGCCACGTATAACTTTTTTACGCTCCCTCGTTCTATAAAATTACTACACCAACATAAATCTCACATGTTTCCATCACATTAAGCCCCAAAGTGTTACTAGAATAGGCTTCACCTCACAATTTCGAGCGTCAGTTAAAAATATGGGGTTTGATGTCTCTTAATACCATAAATATAACACGAAACCAAATTTCGTAAAGATTGGTGAGACATTTCAAAACTTAAAATGTGGGATGCAGAAAGGCAAAACGCCGAAACTGTAGGCCTGTACATTCTTAGTGAGGAAGGTAGGATAAAAGTTCATGTTGAAGGAAACCGCGTGTAAGTGTGTGGAATGGCAAGTATGTTTGGATACGGTTAAGAATTGTGAGAACTGAAATGAATATTAGGGTTCCATAAAATAAAGTGTATTTGTTGGTTGGCTAATTAGCTCCTCAAAATAAACTTTTCTCTTACAGACTCGATTTGTTGGGCAAAATATCTGTTTCTTCAACAAATTATCCTTCTGCTGCAGAAAGGATCTGCACTCTTTGCTGCGTATGACAAGCCTGCATCTTCGGAGCACGGAGTCCAGATGGACTACTGTTTGTATACCAGCTGTGTTCCTAAACTTCTAGGGAGAGTTTTTGGTCTTCTAAAAGGCCCTAATTCCGAGTTTTGCTGGCTGTGAGGTAGCAATCGTAACCTGATCAAGTTACCTTGCGGTTGAAGGTCAGCCAGTACGTCTTTGTGCCAAATATCTGTGTGGGATTTTAAGTTTACTTTCTTAGTCTTGAGTCGCCACCTGTGACCAGAGAACCGGTGTGTCATTTGTTACATGTCACGTATTTACATTTCGTTACACATGTACATGTGTAGACCGTTTGAACACTTTTAATATACATATATACACTACCTCCGCAGTCCACGATTTTACAGCACGTGCTTTATCTTACCGGAGGCGCAGCTTTATTCATTTGAAAATTCGTGTGAATTCCTACGCATACAGGCCTGTATATGTATGTATGTATGTATGCATGTATGTCATAGGCACGCCCACCAACCGAAGCTGCTACTTCTTGGCGATACACTTGAACAGCCGCGAACACTGATTTCGGGAATGGAAGGACACAATCTTCTCGCAAAGCACCACTGCGCAACCAAAGACACCGGTCAGTGTAATTATTTGAAAAGCAATTCCACTGTGCACGTAGCCCTCGCTATGTTGCCGTGGTCGACAGCAGTCGGCCCAGAACCTGCACATATTAAGCCTCCTGTCCATAGAAGTGACTTCCATCATAAACTCCTCTCCTTCTTTATAAGCAGCTAATTTTTCTTGATATGCTCTGCACGTCCTAACCGGTACTGCGTGGCCTGCACCCAAATCAGAAAGCTGAAAGCCATGCAATCAAACTGTTTTCGCATTACGATACTAGCACCTTGGTACGATTCTAATACGTGAATTCAAGCGGATGTTGAAGCTACACTTTTCCGTGGTTACTTCATAAGAAAGTTTGAGGGTTTAGATATAAGGTTCGCTCCTATAGACGTGCCTGAGACCTTAACCGAAGCAACTGCAGTTCAAGCAGGTCAATTCAGGCTGACGGTAATTAGTGGCAAAGTGGATAGAGGGAATGGTGTCTAGTACTTTTCGGCTACCTGAATGAGATTTTCCGTCCTGTTTCTCAGACATAAGAGGAAAGGCAGGAAAGTCCTATAATTAAGACACGATCCGCATCAACACCCACGTCCCCAAAAATGGAGAAACCCTTTAGCCAAAATTAATTCTTCCATATACACGTCTGTTTTCCTACTTCGAAGATCGCAGTTGATCATATTTGCAGCTTGCTGTATTTGCCAACAAGAATCACGTAAGGCAGCGTGAAACCAAATTGTTCAGAAGCATCTATGAGTGCTGCCACCCTTAAGAATGACCTCTAAGGTCTTAGATATAATGGAATGTATCCATAAAAATAATATATCTCAGAAATAACATTTTCTCCAAACTTTTCTTCCAATAACCTAGCAAAACTGAGGCCATCCGCTCCAATCCAGGGCAATCTACGGACATCACTCCGATTTATCTCTTCATTTTGTCTAAGAACACGTCATTTGCATTCGTCAGCTTCGTCCATCGCCTAGAATAACGAGAAATTTAACCAAATATTCTTAGGCCTCTGAAAATTAAATGTCTGCACACCTACATATAGAGGTAAAATACTTCGCTTATTCTAACCGAAAAAAAATAATCCCACATCCTCTCGCATAAAACCAGGGACAGATGGAAGGAAGATAGCGTGCATTGTAAATGTGAAGTGCAGTGTTATGCCAGAACAATATGTGACATTGGATTAAATGCGTTCGGATATCGTCAGAGTGAGTAAAAGCAAGTTTCTTGTAGCGTGGTTTGCCTACCTGTCGTGAAAAGATTTCTACTTCACTGAGTACGTGAAGCGCGTTTCTTGCCTGGGCGCGTATTTTAAATTTTCTCTGATCCTAATAAACATTAATGCCAACCAAAATTTATTAACTCAGATTTTTTATGTCGTTTCTTTTAATTCATGGTGCCGCATTCGTTTTTCTATTTTAATATAAAATAGGCTAACTATGGTCTGTAGAGTCCACAGTTCGAATCCCGGAAAGGCAAGAGCTGGGGCAAAACCAGCTTCTTTTTTGAATGGCCAGAACAGTTGTTTCAGGATTTAAGCTGCCGGGAAATGAAGTTTTCCACTCACCAATATTTATCGCAGAAACTAAAAGTGGGAAGTTCGGTTCGAACCACCTCCCCCACATGCCTTCAAGGCGCGGTGACACATTTGCCTTTACCGTGATCAAAAATGTTGTGTATTATTTTAAGCCATTAGACACTCAGCACTTGATCGAAAAAAAAATACATATCTGGCGTTGTAATGCCTTACTGTGGGATTGTAAACCCCTTTTCACTTTTGGCAAAAAAAAAATATAAATTAACAAAATTCTACAACTCTGTAAAAACTGGCTATTTACTAACACCATCCGATTTTTTGCGCTTTCAAAAACTGCAAATAAACATTTTTGCCATTAAAAGCGCGGAAGACAATTACAGCCTTCAGGAGACGCGACTGTTTGTCCACTGATTTTATTTTTAATTCTCTTAACTTCTTACTTTTATGTCGAAACTCTTTATGGTCCAGTCCTTTAAAGTAGCAACATAATTACTCAGTTGTCAAGGTTGTTTCTGCTAAGTTATGGATATTCAATATTGACTTAACAATTCCAATTTATAAGGTGCTGAGATCACAATTTCAACACGAACTGAGCATTGGAGTGTATATACTTGTCTAACGCAACTATAAGGTGGTAGAGATATGTATATAATTTATTACATAAAGAACAACTACGTGTTTCGGCCGTTTTCATTGGCCATTTTCAGGTTGATAAATGAAGAACTTAGTAAGCAGCTATACTCGACTTGTGTGGGTTGTATACAGTGGGGAGGTAAGGTGAAGTGGGTACGAGATCTCGTATGTGTTGTGTAGGATGGGTGGTGCGGGTACATGTAGTTGTTCTTTATGTAATAAATTATATACATATCTCTACCATCGACTAGTTTATACACTCCAATCTAGTTTATTATAAACACAACGGGGATGACGAATCTTATGACTAACTGTGTACAATTATGAGAAGCGTCATCCCCGTTGTGTTGGTTCAATAACAAAGAATTTTTGTGTATTACACATACAGTCGAACACAACTATATTTCACCTAGTAGTACAGTAGGTATACAGCTACATGTTTCGGCCCTATATGTGGGCCATCTTCAGGTTGTGATTTAACTTACAGAGCAGCTATACAAAATGTGTGGGGTGTTCTTTTAGTGTATTGGGTGAGGGGAACGACATATCGTTCCCCTCACCTAGCCCCCAATACAATAGCTGCTCTGTAAGTTAAATCACAACCTGAAGATGGCCAACATATAGGGCCGAAACATGTAGCTGGATACCTACTGTACTACTAGGTGAAATATAGTTGTGTTCGACTGTATGTGTAATACACAAAAATTCTTTGTTAATGAACTGTGTATATATTATTTTATTCTTGTTCAAACTCTTGATGGCTATGTAGGTCGAAACATGTGGTCGAAATGATACTAGAATAAATATTGCGTTTGATTGGATTTGCAGTGATTCTTATTGTCCAAAACATACTCTGGATGGACCATCTTAAAACAATTGCATGCGTAGTAAATGAGAGAGCCAAGCTTATACTTGGCTTTAGGCGACAAGAAAACTTGAGCTGCGACGGCTAGGATTCGTGCAAGTAGAAAAATAGAAAATGAAGAACGTAGAGAGTACAGAGAATACTAGCACTTCAGTAAAAAAATCCCAAACACCGTTTGATATGCTAGTAATAAAAAATCAATGTTTTACCTGACAACTATCGGGTGGCACTTAAAGTTGACTTTTTTGTAGTATTAACGTTTGCCACACGAGCATTGGGGCACCGACAAAAGATGAACTCATGGTCTGCAGATTCCAATAATTAATTAAAGGAGATGAGAGGAATCAGTGGGAAGGTGTGGGCAAGTACAAAATAGGATCCAATAGTGGGCTTTCTTGACTAGGCAGTTAAAATTTGGTTGCATGAAGGCAGAAAATTGCATGAACAGTCTTATTCTGAATTTACAGGGTTCAATTATTGTCGTTTAAATCTCATCAAACAAGGCTACGCGGTGCGTGTAGTGAAATTGTGTGTTACGTTTATGGAACCAAATTAGGATCACAAGGCTCTTCACCAATTCGTTTATTCGTTTCTATTCTTTCTTTCAGTCATGGCTACTTTTCTCTCTCTTGCTAAACTCCTACGGTTGCTACAGCAATACACAGCAGCTACATACAACTTTGCAAGATATTGACACAAAACTTGAAGCGAGCAATCTGTTTTACTGGCGGTACAGAGACATAAATATTGAGTCTCAAAGTCTGTGCCGACGCTCACTTGGGTGCCGTGACTTCCGCAAAATGCGCAGCCAAATATTTTTGTAAATGAATAAAAATTGGAAATATTTTATTTACACCTACTGGTTAAGTATACAATTAGCAAAATTCATCCTCAGGATCACGGATTCGCGAGTCGTCAACTGTCACTTTACAACATTAAGCTGTCAGTGTTTTGCTGTTTCTAGCGGTAAGAGGTAGAATGCCACGGATAAAAAAATTAGGAACCACTGATGTAACTTGTGTACTTTTTCACTTGCCTAAAGCCGAATCACAGGCATTTAGAAACACTTAGATTTAATAAAGTGGCTGACGAATACCTGCAACATTAAAGTAAACATTGTAAACTAAATGACTACATCCGTTTCACAGTAATTTTTACTCTATTCTCAGTCGAAAATATCCGTATTCTTGAAGTACGAAATACGTTTTATAATCCTTCATTTTGCTACGTGCTGATCCATGTTTTATAATTTACGTAATTAATGCGACTCTTAAATTTAAACATTTTCCAAGCCAAAAATTAATGTACGTATTGTATACGGCGTGCAATGATATTCGTGGGCAGTGTCCAGAGGGATTGCTTGCTAAAGGAAGGTAGAAAAACTTACACGTTTGTCCCTAGATGTTCTGTCTTCTTGAAACTCGTCACCGTCAAATGTGGTAACTCGAGTCTCAGCATTGTTAATTATCAGGGTTATAAAGGGCGTCGTTAAGTGTCATAAAGACACAGTGCACAGCACTGTTCAGATCTTATCGAATGATCATGGAATACACACACACAAACACACACACGACAAATCCCGCAATATGCAAGAGAATTCACAGTACAGGAAATCCGAGAGGGATGCCACACTTTTGTGTAACTTGCTAGCTCAATCAAAAATCATAGCACAAATTAAAATTTTGAAACCTATTCGACATTTTTACCCCCTCTAAGACGTCAAAACAGTATTTGCAAAAATTGGAGTTTCAGAGATATAGGGCGAATTAAGTCTTCTTTTCCAAATATTTCCATTCTTGCAGACCTTTAGTACTGAGACTACTAACCTTTATCTTTTTTCTTCACATCATTTATTTTATTTCCTGTTTGAGTCTTTCGCCGTTTCTCGATATTAACTGCACTTAGCCCTGCAGTTTTCCACAAGGAAAAACTGAAACTTCCATACGGTGCAATCTGTTTGTTGCTGAATTATTTGAAATTTATATTTGCTTCTCTAGCAAGTCTGTAAGAAGTGGGGAGAACAGTGACTGTATGAGACAGCAAGTCTGTATGAAGTGGGGAGAACAGTGACTGTATGAGACAGCAAGTCTGTATGAAGTGGGGAGAACAGTGACTGTACGAGACAGCAAGTCTGTAAGAAGTGGGGAGAACAGTGACTGTATGAGACAGCAAGTCTGTATGAAGTGGGGAGAACAGTGACTGTATGAGACAAAATGTGCTGCAGGATTAAAAGAAAGTGCGTGACTTTTTTCCAATTAATTAGTCTAAATAAACGGGAGAAAGAAAAGAAAATTAAAAAATATATATATAAAACTTGTAGTTTATATCAATAGAAATCGTTTTAGAAACTGCGTTTCTGTGTTAGTTTTTAAAGGTTTGACCACTTCCAACGCTTTTACTACATTTTCGGCACGTATTCAAAATAATAAATGCTATTTGTGTTCTTGTGCCCACATAATGGAGTAGCAATTCCGTGTGTAATATCCTATTAAGGAAAATAAATTACTTGCAGTTCTGATTCAGCCACTCTTGGTTTCGGTCTACTTTTCAGAATTTCACCGGAATAGTATATTAATATGTTGCTTCCCCCAGTGAAATTTCACTTGGTTGTAACTTCCAAACTGCATCCTCGCTCCTTTCACCTCTTTCTTTTTCTGTTCAGTGATCATCTTATGAATTTGTAATCTTCAGGATGAGAGGTAGCACATTCCCACTTACGAATAAAAAATAAGGCGACGAAATTGTGGGACGTCAGAATCAACGTTAAAAAATTGTATTAATGATATCGTGGTTAGAGACGTTTCTTGAAACCAACTTACACGTTTTACAAAAAGACCAGTAAACTTTAGAGGATTAAATTTAAAAACCAGTCATGCAAAACGGCGCCGATTTTCAATAAATGTACCTATAACACTTCTCTGTCTTACTGAACAAGCAGATGTGACTGCGATTTGCAACAGAATTACCAACGCCAATCCAAACAAATAGGGTGCCGTCCCTCAGACGTGTCAACTTTCTTGGCCTTACCCTTACACTATTCTAGTCTGCGTCGTCCCTGTGCTAATATTTCGTCGACTGCAGCAGCATCTTCGAGAGACAACGAAATGTAGCAGCTGCGGATTTTGTGAATTTGGTTTGCTCAAGGTCTGTAGCCAATGAAAATTCTGTAATCGAAACTATGAAACGACAGACGTGACATCGCACTTGAATTAGGAGTATCCACAAATAGGCTGAATGAAATACTTGCTGACTATTTTACGTTGCTATATGAGCCATGAGTTCACAGTTGAATTTGCCTTAGTTGTTCTTGCGGTATGGGAAACAGGCCACATATCAGGTCCGACAAAGGCGAAACACGAATACACTGCACCCGCTTGGGGAACGTTACCAGACCTGACCAAGTTTCGTATCAAGCGGAAGTCAAGGGTAGTTAGTTCCTGGCAAGGTGGAAAAGTCCGTTTGAATATACAGCTGTGCTAAATATTTGGGTTTCTGAAGGTTGAGTTCCTGATGAGATCGAGTACTAGGATTATCTCTCATTCATCCGTGAGGTGTGAATTGAGGACTACATATGCCACCGCGGAATTGCTTTGTGCCCAATATCCACGCTTAATACCTGCGACATATTAATCTAACCAAATGGGCAGCGGGTGCATGGCAAGTGAGAACAATAAGTCTCATAAGACAGCCTTGTTGAACTGACCTTGTCGGGAATGTCCCAGTACGAAAGCAACTGACCTGTACAGGAAATGCGGTATATCGTCCATGGCTTGAAAAATATTTAGGCAGTAGTCAGTACATCCACGGACTCCAAAGTCCAAGGACAGGATGCGAAGTTTCCTTCTTGGAATCCGCTTATGTTATTACTTCAGGTATATCCTCCATCGCGTCAAAGCTTTTCCTGACTGGTACACTACAAAATTGAACTGAATGAATGACCACCGCTAGCGCAAGACGTCTACGATTCGCCATTACCTGAGCCAGGAGTTTGTAATCTATGTGTAGAAGACTGATCGTTTATAGACCCCGCATCCATCCGCAAGTCCCTTTTCGGAAGGCCCACCACCACGCTTTGCCTTTATGCTGCAGTTATGCTGCCATCACTGAACATCTGAATGTATTACAAAATCAATGCACAGCAGTAAGCCATGATGTGAACAGGACACACACCGCCTGCTTGACCGAAGGCCTTGTCACCAAAATACAGCACTGAATATAAAAACACCTCACGGTCTCCGACATTTTAAAAGATTTTAACAGTTTAATTATCACCTTACTTTGTTACGAAAAGTGGATGTACAAAAAATACTGAATTGTAAATATATTTGTAAGAAGTGAGATGGTAATTCCACAATGCAATATGTATATTTCTTTTAGCGTGTTCTATAATTCAGCCTGACGAAGGCCCCATAGGGTCGAAACATGTAGCTGTATGGACACTTCATAAAGTTGTGTTGGATGGTTATTCGTTTACTCCTTATTTAGAATCTACCTATCTGTCCGGTTTTTTAACAGCTGTCGCCGTCTTCCCGAAACCAAACGCCATTCCTCTCTGTTTCTTCATTGACCTGGTTCCAAATTTCTTGTTGTCATGCCTGCTTGTACTCCTTCCATCCACGTTTTTCGTGTATGTCTTCTTGTCCTTCTCTCCCATGGTATCCAATCCATAATTAATTTTGGTATTCTCTCCTCTGGCATCCTTTAGACGTGGCCATCCCACTGCAATCTTTTCTGCTCTATAATATCTATGATGTCCGGCTTCCCTTTCATTCCCATTATTTCCTTTATATGTTCATTTTCAATTCTTTCCGTCCTTGATTTTCTTGCTGACCTTAGCACATCCATTTCTGTAGATACAACTTCATTTATTTCTCTAGTAGGAATTTGCCATACTTCTGCACCATACACCAAAATGATAAATGTATAATTTTCTGTTTTAGTACTATTTTTGTGCCACCAAATGGAGTATAAAGCATTTAATATATACTTAATATAAATTAACAATTATTGCAATATATTCACCTTATTCTAAATATTACCCTTAATACTCTACCAGAATTCCAAAATGATTCTATTCCACTCCGGAAATTTTTCCCGCTTCTTGTCCCAACGCGAAATTTAATTCCCTTCCCGTGATCAGCACCATCATCGCCCCTCTCATTTCCACGGGCAATGCATCCGTTACGTCTACCTTCGTCCTGAATATACACTTATCCTCCACCGTCCATATCGCATTCGCAAACACTCCGTCACGGTGTCCAAAAATTCCCTGTTCATTCTCAGTACATCAGACATATTCAACATCCGAGTGATCAGATGGACTCTCCTCCTGGCCTTTGGAAGACGTGAAAAGCGCCGGTCTTTCCTGGGGGAAGAATGCTGCCTCTAGGATCCGTTACAAGTGACTGCCCCTCATGCTTTGAATGCAAACAATCTTTGCTTTGAAGAAGTGAAGTTTTACAGTGTTGTTCTTATGAGGCTCAGGGTCTCGCACCATGTCATACATGCAAGACAAGTAAAATTCCTCATTCATCGCGTTCCCTCCCTTTCCGTATGAAAAACCTTTTGACATAACTGTGCAAAATGTGTGACAATCTTTTGCCGAGCTGTATTTGTCCAGACATGAACAAGTTTGAGGCGTTATATGACCATGGCAAGGGCTGTGCTGAAATCCGCAGCCCTATGCTGTGCTCGGAAGACAAGATACAATTTAAATCACCACCCATTACTAAATCAGGTTCAAGAGATGTCAGCAGTTGTGGCAGATTCACAACAATATGATTGCTAGCGCTCTTTCCATTAGGATGTGCGAGACGGCACATAAGCCTTGCCAATAACAATACAGATACAATACTGCCGTGCCAGGACGGCAAATTGGTAACTCTTCTCAGTTCAATACCAGCGACCTAAAAGGCAGACCCTGGGCATGTGTCTCCGGTGTTCAAATACGCAGTATATCCCGTTGTGGGATTCAAATCCTAGGTTGTGACAAACTCTAACAACAAAATGTCGATGTCTTGCTTAGACATAAAGTCTTCCAAAATTCGAAGCCGCTTCTCCGGGCTACTGTGTTTCATCTCTCACCTGACTCGTTTTGTTCGTCGTTCTCGAAGTTGCCGGCGTGTTTATAGCCACGTCACAAGAGGTCACCGAGGCGTCTCGGTCCTCCCCAACATGCAGACCCGGCCTCACACGTTGCACTCTCCGTCGCCATCTTCCACCACGGATTCACCTCTCCCTAAGGTGCAACATTCTTCAGCTTCATCTGCGAGACCTTCCCCTCCACCGACTCATTAAGCATACCCAGATTATTACAAGTCCCGATTGGTCTGTGCCTTCAAGTGACACTCTGCCAACTCCACAGTTTATCGACATCTGTCTTCCCAGGTGCCCCAGCTGGCGGTCAATTGTTCCTGTTGACATTCTGGGTAAGTCCTGTGTATGAACTTCCTCTAAGGGGGAGGGCGAATTATCAATACTTTACCCGGACTGCGTCCTACAAACCGTCACAGATGCTCGGCCAGGAATTTCAGCCCACAGTGCGGGGTTTACTGCCCTTGCCTTTTCCCTCCGCATGTGTTCCCTCTCAGACAGGTCCGAATAATATAACTTGTCCTGTTATATCCATAAGAAAACAATGGCTGCCCATCGTAAGAAACTAGTGCCCTATACACAACAATAGAAATATGGGATTGTATAAGTTCCTCTAGTGTAGAAAATATACAATGGTAAAGATGGGAAAACCATTTGTCAAAGGGTATCTACATAGCGACGACCAGAGTTCAGCCTGAATCTCACGCACTGTGCCAGTTGTTCATAGCGGATTGGATGGTCTAATCTGACACTTCATACTCTTACCTCACAAGTAGAACCCTCCTTATTCCCCATCCCGCAGCAGTACTTCGGACGGAAAATACCCACCTCTGACGTGTTTTCACCCCACCTGCCATAGTGAGAGACTCAAAATCCCTTACAAACGAGTCGAATCTCGAAATTTTACGTACATCTGCATCCGCGCCCATCCATTTGTACCATGAGAATTTCGGTCCTCTCTAGCATCAAACAGTGTACCTCGAAAACTAAACTTCCAGGGTTTCCGGTGTCGAAAGAGCACATTGTAGCGTTTTGGAGCTTTCCAATCTCAGGTAGACCCTCGAGCACAGAGAAAGTACAAACAACACACACCACAACTCTAAAGAAGCACACTTTCCTTTCACAAGTACACGAAGATCTATTTACACTCTGTTTCACTGTCCGTCTTATTCGACGCACCATTTCGCACTCCGGACCGATCAATCCACAGCTTAGACGCTATACCGACTCCTGACACAGATTTCAATTTCTTCGTAGCAACACGTGCACATATACCAATATGTATTGCACCTTATCTGGCTGATGCATGTTTCAGCTGGTCACCATCCTCAGGGGGCTCACAACCCAATACCTTAAGGATGGCGATCAGCGGAAACATGTAGAAGGATAAAGTGAAAGACGTATTAATATATGTACATGTTTTGGTACTAAGAGGTAGTAACAATTGGCAATACACGGAAAGAATTATACGATCCTGATACAGATATATATAATTCAGATCTTACGGTACAGAAAATGCAGGATGTCTCCATTATAAATACCAAACGGTTAATACTGAATTGAAAAAATTACTGTGTGTATAGAAGTACTTTGTAGACAGAATTAAAAATTTTTAATATTTATATATAATATTGTATATAATGTACAATATATATATATATATATATATATATATATATCTGTGTATTGAGAAAACACACCGCTATAAAGGACTCATAAAAGATGGCAACTTTGCTATCTTTTAGAAAATTTCATTTAGTACATTAATCTGCAGTGCAATTAGTATTACACATAAAGGTCAAGGTAATCGATTAGTAATTATGACCCTTACTGGGTCAAGCTACATACATATAAAAAATTCCACTGCTCGAAACCTTGTGTGTATTGTTAAAATCACTGATATCAGTCTCCTATCGAAATATTCACAACTGACAGCTTACATGTAAACATACAAACAACGTGTGGTTCAGCTTGCAACAGATCAAGTGGGATGTGCCATCATATTTTGGTACACAAGTGTTACTGTTTCAGAATAATATGGAGACTGGATTTTAAACTTAAGTTAGATCCAGGATATTCCTCAGGATAGTTAAAGAATAAGAGACCAACTTGATGTCACTATTTATTATGTTTTATTTCACTTCTTCTATGCTCAACATGTTTCGGACATTAATACACCCATCATCAGGAGCTTGCGACTTTTCTATTGAATCACCACATTGGTCGTGTGTTCTTGTTTCGATGTGTGTTGGAGTTTCGGTGAAGCCTGCTACACGGATACCACCCCAATCCAGCCACACCGAAACTCAAACACACATCGAAACAAGAACACACGACCAATGTGGTGATTCAATAGAAAAGTCGCAGGCTCCTGATGATGGATGTATTAATGTCCGAAACATGTTGAGCCTAGAAGTGAAATAAAACTTAATAACTAGTGACATCAAGTTGGTCTATTATTCTTCAACTATCACAATGATGCACGGTCCAATATACATAAGATTCCTCAGGATCTTTGTACCTACGTAGCAAAAACAAAGCGTCACATCACGTCAGTGAGAATCTCAAATCTCATGCAGCAGGGGCTTTCTGACGGGACTCGGATTTGTCAAAATCTATAATTTTCGGAGGCTAGTGTTGATGTATATATGTAACGTGCAATAACTTGCTCAATTTCTGCTTGGCGACGCACCGTCTGTGTTATGGCAGTAGAGCCTCCCAGCATGACTGCAACGCAAAAAAGGGCCGTTATACTAAATTAGTTGCGTAATTGTTAGTCATAAAAGTTTCTCTTTACAAGTAGGCACATTCGTACTGAAACACGCAAACGGTGGGCCCACATTGACTGTAGCCACAGTTTAGGATGATGTACTTTGTACCATAAATATTACATAGCTACAAACTCTGACACCGCGGTAGCACAGTGGTTAAGTTGCTGTGCTACAAATCGGAAGGTCACTGGTTCGATCCCAGCTGGTGTCAGTGGATTTTTCATTGATATAAAATCCTTCCGATCGCACTATGGGCCTGGTGTCGACTCAGCCTCTAACAGAAATGAGTACCAGGAGTAAAGACGGCCGGTGCGTAAGGCTGGCAACCTACCACCATCCTGTGCCGTTGTCACGAAATCTGGGAGCCTTAACTTCCTGGAACCTTCTGGGCCTGTCCAGGCCTGTAATGGGACTGCTTTACCTTTTACGAACTCTGACCCTTGCTGCGCGGCTGATATACTCTGGCACGAGGCAGAGGATTGCAAAAAGATTGCAAACATTTTGGCTTGAATTAGTGTCGTTATTACATGGTTAAGAACTAAAAGCTTCACGAAAATTTGTGGAACATTCAGTTCTGTATACATTTTTGTGCTTAAAAGAGGAGAGAAACAAAAATACACACTCCAGTTTGTGTTATTATGTTTAGTTTGTAGTGTGTGCAGTCGGCCGGCTTGTGTCAACACCCCCTCCAACTGAGCACGTTTGATTGATGGCTCCTGAGACGCGTGCTGCAGGCAGCTGTAATTATGGGAAATCTCGCTAGTTGTGTCGGCTAAACAGCGGCAAGTAAGGAAGGACCTATGCCTGTTGTATTCCGGTGAGCTGTGCGCTTCTTTGACACAAACTGAATGCGTTGAGGGGCTTATCGATATAGTATGACCCGTTTGTCTCTACACAGATCAGAACTGTTCAGTAAGCAGACCGCGGTCTGTCGAGAAACACTATAATGAACCGATTGTGCAGAAAGTGGACGCCACACAAAACATCAGTTTTACAGTGAACGCAAGAAGGTGGTTCCGTTTTATATATCACAAATTTATATATCATAAAAGAACTTTAGTTCAGTGACTCGCTACGCAACTCAATTTAGGTCGAAGCGACAGGTAAACGCTTTTTATGAGAGGCGAAAAGTATTCTGCTGTAAGAACGCTTCTTATAGGACCGGCGATAAATGGTGATTAAATATGAACTTGGAAGTTTTAACACACTAATTATATATCAATGCAATATTACCTACGTTGCCAAATTAGAATATGTCCAATTACGTAATAAATTTGTTTTCTTTTCTAATGAATCTAAATTTGTTTAGAACACACGAAAACCCGCTTACTTGGAGCTTCATGCGGAGACAAACTGCTTTTATTTTTTTGTCAGCTATCATCAGCAAATAAAGGGATTTTCATGAAATTCGGTTAAGTTATTTATGAAATCTTGTCACGAAACATGAGTTTTGTAAAAACAGAATCACACTCATGCTATATTTGAGAGCATAAACAAATTTTGACCCATACTTTCCATATTTCTTGAGAGATTTGGTGAAATTCGGCATAGCACAGCTCCAAATAATACAGTAGTGGATCTACTGATTTTCGTAAAATCGAAGCACTAAAAGTCACACTTTACTTAAGCGAGTAAATAAATCTTTTTTCTAGTTTTGTACACATTATATTCCGATTTGGAATAAAAAAATTGCAGATATAATAGTAAGTTTCATGAATATCGGCGCATTGAAGGTCATACTGTACTGAGGGGGTGGGATAAGGTCTGTTGCTGCTTTACACATTGATTGTCTAAATTCAGCGAAATTCGCTTTAAGAGAAATAAACTTCGGCAATTTTCCTAAAAGTTCTGAATGAAGGCATCACGATGTGCTTGAAAATCAATTAGTATTACACAAACGTACGTCAGCACAATCTATTTATTCTAGAGTAAGGCTACATGTTTCGATTAGATGTTAGTCATCTTCAGGCCCCTACAATTTCATGCTTAAACACAGCCTGCAAATAACACACTCTGTAGTTATAACTTTTCTAGAAAGCTTTAGCTAATAAGTAATCCTCATGTAAACACTATGGGATCCCAAAGTGGACAAAGCATCTGGTAACGAAATTGGAGGGGCCTGAAGATGACTAACTTCTAGTCGAAACATGTAGCCTTACTCTAGAATAAATAGATTGTGCTGACGTACGTTTGTGTAATACAAATTGATTTCCTAAAAGTTTTGATAGAAAACGGCTTAACTACAAATAATTATGTAAAACATTGGAGATATTTTTAAAAAAACGTTGGAGCGAATGTCTTACGTTTCTTATGGAAGCAAATGAAAGATACATTTACGTGTGTATCATGAAACCGACTGACACTTTGAAAGCAAAGAACGCATTAGTAAGGTCAGTGTACTGTGTCAGTGTAAAACGTTTGCATTCCGGATAGTATAAATGCTGTTGTTGAAAAGGTAACGATTTGTTTAACAATAAACATAATCCTTTTAAAATATACATTAAACAAATGTGTTTGGACAGCGTCAACTGGATTGCTCTCGTATAGAACACAAACAAGTGGGAGTCTCTTGTGAAAACGGTAAGGGAAATTGCGGGTTCCATAGCATGTGGGGGTTTCTTGACCAGCTGAAGGACTAGCTCACCAAATCTCGTTAACCTTTTGACGCCTAATGTCAACTATAGTGGTCGTACCGCACCGCTAACCTCTCAAGTTGCCTTTTATATATTTATTCAACAAATATATGAACTGAATATTGTAAACTTGGTATATACTCTCCGTTTTTTTCTCTTCAAAATGCAGTTTGTTTCATAATTCTAACGTATTTGGTTCCTGTATTTATCACATTTTATATACAGGCTATGCTAAAATTAAAAAAATAATTCCGGCTCCAGAAATTTAACCTTCCAGGTTGTCCCTCTCAAAACACTTTGAATAGCCCTAATATAGCGTACCTTGTGGATAGAACCACGACACCCAAAAGTCTATACCAGTTCCCATCACTCTGAACGCATGAACTGAAATATTCTTAGAAAAACAAGTGTCATAAAAATGTAAGACACAACAAACCAACTGCAACATTTTGAGCCTAACATTGTGAAGAATCACGGTAATGAGTTATAGCCTGTGGGAAGTCCTCTGCTCCTTTGTCACGGAACATTTTGCCATTCGTAAGGATTTCGCTAGTTATTATGCTAAATTATGTTCTAGTTGTAATGGCAGCACTATTAGTAATGGTAGTAGTGATGACGGTAAATGATTTGTACTCCTCACCCTATATTGTGCGGGTGATAAAATCGAGAAGAATGAGATGGGTTGGGCATGTGGCGCGTATGGGTGAGGAGAGGGGGGTGTATAGTGTCTTGGTGGGGAACCCGGAGGGAAAGAGACCACTGGGGAGACCTAGACGTAGATGGGTGGATATTAGGATGAATCTCCAGGAGGTGGGATGTGGGTATATGGACTGGACTGGGCTGGCCCAGTATAGAGACAGCTGGCGGACGCTTGTGAGTGCGGTAATGAACCTTCGGGTTCCGTGAAATGCGGGGAATTTCTTGACTAGCTGCAAACCGGTTAGCTTCTCAAGAAGGACTCTGCACCATGGAGTAAGTAGTGACGACGGTGGTGTTAAGAAGCAGTTGACATACTACCGACATCTCCCTTCCAAATGCTTGTTCTAAGCTAATTTGTATCATGCAGTTATGCTTAAAATACGGCACTCTTCATGATGGCACGGAAAGGAAACTTGCAAAATTCGCCATCTGTTAGCTTCGCCGTTCTTGTCCAGTGAAACTAGCGAACACAAGTTTTCATACAATTTCAGAGTGAGGAGTCTGCACAACATACATCGATATATTACAGTTAGGATTAACGTCATTCATGGCAATGTACCTGGGATTCTCTGCGGACATTTAAAGGAGTTCGCCAAATAATCGTGAAGAGAGTGGAAAGTAGGATGTGTGGAGCAAAATTCACAGATTTTGTATCAAATTTTATAGAAGTGTGGCAGGAATTTGATAAGCCCTGAAAATGAATAAAAGCAAAGAAAAATATATTTACAGCTAATAATTCCGCCTTCTAGGATGATGTTGCATCAATTGTTCTTACACCAGAAAGACAGAATTTTGAATTACACATCAAAACTCCAAACATACTGTTAGCGTCGTGATGGCCGTCACTCTGAGATTTACGCCAACCCGTACTGTCCTTCTCTGGCGAAGAAAAGAAAAGATTTTATGTGTTCTTCTAACCACGCATAACAACCTTCATTAGCAGCAGTATCTGTCACAGTAACTGTAACTGCATGGTGAACATGTAACATTCTGATCACAATACAATCATATTTCAATAAAACACTCGGAAGACACAGATTTATGTGTGGAGGAAAGGATTCAGCTCTCTCAGAATATGGTCCAGCGGCTTGCTCCTGTGAGCGTCTTAAACACTTGTGGAGTTCCCTGTTTTCTCCTAAAGTGTAGTGCAATTTATGTCCAAACTTAAAATTTCGCGTCAACAATCAGCAATGCCATAACATAAAACGGAAGTAGAATAAAATCAGAGAATTGAACAGAAATGAGGTCCTTTACCTGCTATTGCCGCTACATTTATCCAGAAAATAAACCTCCCAACAAGCCCTCAACTCTGACGGACCGTGTCATCAAAAAACTTATTGCGGAAGAGTAAGGCATTTTTGGGTCGGGTTTCTTCATGTTATGATGACTTACACTTGCACCATAGCCTATGAGGTCGACACTACTGCACTTCAGTCCGTCATCTAGCATTACGCTTGTGGAAGAGTTTTTCCCTCCTCAGGTAAAAAGGAAGAGTAAGTAGCTTGGTTGAGCCAGATACAACATTTCCTACAGTGATATTACATCAATGCCCATAATCTTTCAAATTCACTTATGCCATGTAATGTAGTCTAATTATCGATAAAAACTCAGCACTTGTATGTGAATGAAAAATGAAATTTGAATATTAAAACTGTCTGCTACCGACACTCACATAGCCCCAATATTGCCGTAGGTCCCAGCATTTTGTCTTTCTGCAAATGGCAGTAAGCATGGTATCTTAGAGAATAATAGCCCGATAACGCCTACAGTTACTGTACATTACTTTACAACAGTAACTAAAACTTGCCGATTCCGGTGGCCATGCGGTCTAAGGCGTACATCTGCAGCTGCTTAACCTTTTGACGCCTAATGTCAACTATAGTTGACGTACCGCACCGCTAACCTCTAAACGTTGCATTTTATATATTTATTCAACAAATATAGGTACTGAATATTTTAAATATGGTTTTTTCTCTCTTCAAAATGCAGTTTCATAATTCTAAAGTATTTGGTTCCTGTATTATTCACATTTTATATACAGGGTGTGCTAAAATTTAAAAAATTATTCCGGCGCCAAAAGGTTAATTTCTGGGATTGCTGGTTCGAATCCCGCTGAGGGCAGGTACTTTCGCCATTTGCGTTTGTTGTGTACTGTGTAAGTAGAGACCTTTGCGTCAGACTTATCACTTGTTCCAAGGAGTTCTACTGCGTGTGGGTGGGTCTAATTGTGTGTGAGGTACGTAAAGAATAAAAAATGAAGGGACTTGGACACGATTTGGTCTGTAGCGAGGTGGAAACAAATATTTAGGCTATTAGTTATTTCATCAAGTTTCGGAAAACTTCCACACAGCATTGATATATACAAAGCAAAGCGAGGAATTATCAATTTGTATGCAATTTCGGTTTTCGGGTTATTACAGCCGAAACATTGCACTAAAAGCAGTTACCGTTCCCCACAATCGCTTCTTTTTGCCATATTTACAGTCGTCTCAGTTTATTAGTTGCCTTCATACTATTACTTTATCCCGCAGGCTAGTAAAGAGACAAAGGTGTGACCTAACCTACTGATTACATTCCGCTTGTTCCTACAAAATAGTTACGTCCTTTTATTACAATTAATTTCTAATTTATGTTTCCGCTCTAAATGCCTAGATTGACATTACTTTTTATTCCAAAAAGTAGTTTTTAATTCCAGAAATTTGGATAAGCTCGCCTTATTTCAGACCAGTCGGTATCATAGGGAATGTTGCACGTACGAATTGCACTAGACCTCAACAGTTCCCATTTGAACGTGTGTTAAGTAGCTAAAATTATTTAACTTCTTTCATATTCCGTGAAATAAACTGATCATACGACATTTGTTCAACTGTTGGGCAAAATGCTCTAAGTTATAGAAAACTAAGATTTTATGCAGGAGTATATAAAGCTTAAGTAAAATGCTATACAAATACGTAATACCGGGTTCAGTATATTAACCAATAATTTCCCTCAATAAAATACAATAAAATAGAACCATAATATACAATTCATGTTATATATAAACTGCTACATGTTTCGGCACCGGATTGCCAACCTCACTGAGTCCACTGCACAACGGATCACACATGCTACACGCTAATCCACACATTGATCGACTTCAGACTTGACATTGAAATATTAAAATATTGAAATTCCAGAACACACAATGTTGACAAACATAAACCCATAATGTGACACCTAAGCCATGTGACGGTGATCCTCTTAAAGTACAAGCTTGTAGCCGTTTACATTGCCTGAAGTATGTATATCTGCCTTGATTTATGTGACCTAAAGGGATTTCGTCTAGATGGAGCGTGAGAAGTATATCTTGTCAGGTGATGTGGTGTGTGTGTGGGGGGGGAGGCCGGTGGGGGGGGGGTTCATGGGCTTAGGTACCGTACCTGTCGGGCAAGTTCCGTACCGTCCACACATACGTACGTATAAAGCTACCGCACGCCACGTTCCAGAAGACAGTAACCTTATACGGACATGAAGACATCAAATCTCATTGACCAGAACAAAAATTGTGTGTCTTAATCTTCAACTAAACTGAAGCCACAGGTCTATGGCTGAGGTCCTCTTCAATGTTACAGCTACCGAAAGCAGCTGTTCTCTTTTGTCGCACTGATTTGCCTCAGTAATTCCACCTATATTTGTATCGACATATTCAGCTGACCATGTTCGTAATTGAACTGCGATAAATATAAATGTTTATTATATACCAACATATGAACAAATAAATACTGTAAATTTACATTAAATTACTCCGACATGTTTCGGTGTTAATACACCATCTTCAGGGAATTTACAGTTGTATTAGCTAAAGTTATAGATTATTAAAATTATAAAGTAACGTATATCATAACACCACAATACCGTATTGTATTTTATCATTTTAATAATTCATAACTTTAGCTAACACAACTGTAAACTCCCTGAAGATGGTGTATTAACACCGAAACATGTCGGAGTAATTTAATGTAAACTTACAGTACTTATTTGTCAATATGTCGGTATAAAATAAATATTTATTATTCAATATGCACAGTATGAATATAAAATATGTGATATGTACGTACTTCTTAATTATTTTGTTCCTCAGTTTATAAAAGAAATGTTTTCACACATATTATTTCCAAAATATGCTCGCTTTGACACGGCGTGGTATAATTTCATTCAAGCACATTTTGCACATTTACGTACAACTTTACCGCTTCAAGTAAACACACGGATCTTCATGATACCTTCCATACTTGACAACAAATTTATTCACATTGATTAACTGACTTCTCGGAAGAATAATTCGCTATATAAAATCCACAAAACATTTCGTTTCTCGGAACAGTTAAAATATCTTCTTTAAGATGCTGGAGTCATAAAACATGAATAGCTTAACTAGCTGAACGTTCTGATTGTGGTTACATTCTGCAACGGCTGGCAATGTTAACCTCCAAATCTAAAAAGCATTCTTATTTGGGAGGTGTAATGGATTTGGTGGAAACACTTTTGGTGCCTTCCTTACAAAAATTTCAAAAATACACCAGTTAGTTTTACCCCGTCTGTCCGCATGAAACAGCGCAAGAATTTTATTAAATCTGATATCAGAATTTGCAGTAAACTTCGCGAAGTAACTCAATTTGGTTTTAAATCGGGAAAAATTGGCTGACTTAACTTGATTTACACATGTTACTGTGTATGTGGATTGTTCACACGCGTTGTTTCGATCTTCTGCACAGATAACAGTCGCACGACTGTCTTGAAGAATGTTATATGACCTTTTAAAGCCTACTGGTCACGTGATGTACCACCAGTTTAACATTCAACAACTGTACGCTCTGCCCACACAGTATTTATGTGTTTTGTATTTATTTGAGGACAAAGAGCGACTTGTGCCACTTACAGCATAAACTGATTGGTTTTCATAACCGAGATGAAAAGTGTTTACAGCGCGGTACGGACTGGGTCTTTAAATAAAGCGGTCTGCGCTTCTTCTTGAAAGGGTTAACCTTAATCGAATTACTGATTGTAAGTACAATTGCGCCGTATTGCTAACTGAAAGTCCGTATTCTCTCTCCTCCCGTTTCAATATAAAAAGGCACCTTACTGATTTTATTATGTCCGGGAAGCATATTGTTCTTATAATTCCTGTCACACTGATGTAGCACCAGTCCACAAATCTAAGGCACCTGGTGTAAGGTGTAAGAATATCCATCGTCCAGTAACAGTTGTTTTACGTATTTGCGTGACTAGTTTAAGTAAGAAGAAATAATGCCGCATTTCTAACAAGGGTTTAACAATTACTCTACTTCAGCACTACACACTGATTCACAACACCAGTCTCAGTTCGGTCTGCGTCCAGAATTATGCACAAATATAAGTTCGCGTGGCTTCACGCGCAGGAATTTTGGCTGCATGTGTACATACGGTTTTCAGACACCAGTTTCCTGCGAAAAACTTTTTTTTTTTTGGTGAGGTTCCTTTTAATTAAAATGCATTATCAACTAATGTTTTTCTGAAGGAAAATACTTTCTTTTTCTACCATTTTTTCATTAACACTGAGTTTGAAGGAATTGAAGCAAAGGCCGAACGTCTCCTAACTGGCTAAGACAAATGATACAGGATTTTTCCTAACACGTTTTACACTAGTGTTAAATATTTGTGAAAATAACACTTCATGTGACAGTCAACACTTCACAGTATGAGCGCCTGCAGTTCGGGCAATTTAGCCGTCGGCGGCGTAAGAGGCCTGATAGTTTATGACTCATGCTGCGCCAGGCCGGGTCGCCTTGCATTTGGGTTCAGTTTTTAACTGAATTCCAGCATGTGGGAATGGGAATACAGTCCCACGGATCCTTGACGAAGGAACTAGCGCATAGCTTCCCGTGCCGGTCAGTTTGCCTGATGAGAAATAGTCCCACATACACTTTGAATAAGAAACTGCATGGGTCCCAGTGCTGGCCTAGAAAATTTGGAGAAAAACATTTCTTGCTCTGCTGGAAATCCAACCGTTACTATTCGATCACCCAGCCCGTAGCTTAGGCTATCTCTATCACATTCGTGGAGCGTAACTCAGTACATACTAATTTTGAGCGAAAAATTGAGAACAAGAATTTTAGACAGACAATGAACACAAGCGTACTTTGTGCCCGATACACTTTTCCGTAAGCCTGATGATCATCCGATCATCTGTTAACTGGGAATTTTTCACTAATCGTCATCAACTTTTGTACAAATTTACCGAAATATCTCCAAGATCAGAGCAAAATTCGGAAGCGCAAACACCACAAATATTAAACGATGCACACACTATAATTCTTAATACCTTCTTTTCCGAAGTCACGCTTCTTCTTCCCGTGGGTCGGTATGTCCTCACAAAGCGGTAGTAAAGTCTTCAGCGCTTTTACTTCGGGAGATGTAAAGTTCTGATGGTGCAGACGGAATGGTGGCAGGTAATTGAGCGTAGTCTGGTCCATCGAACTATGCGGGATCACGAACCAGAAGACGGTAACCTGAGTAATTTACTTTGATCTGCAGTTCTATAAGCCAAGAGTTATGGGAAATAATTCACACTCCCATTTATAGCCAGTAATCCGTCCATTGCGGCATTTATAACTGCTTGTATGGACTATTCTCTTTGGATTTCCTGAACCTTTAAGATGGACCGATACGTTCATCCAAAACAGTTGTAAGAAATTACCGCTCTGGGCTGCGTAATTTCCCAGAAGGGCGCAGATATATTTTCTCCATTTTTCCTAACTTAATTCTGTTGACAATGGCGTCTGAAGAACTTCAATTTAAAGCGAAAATAAACGGCATAAGCAGTGATTAAAATATTCAGGATGATCGATACATTCATCATCTATGTATCATAATTAAAAAATAAAAATCAGTATAATTTTTCAAATATTAAAGAATGTGGCTTATTACTGTAAAGGTAAATCAGTTCCATTACAGGCCTGGAGTGGCCCAGAGGGTTCCAGGAAGTTAAGGCTCCCAGATTTCGTGACAACGGCACAGGATGGTGGTGAGGTTGTCAGCCTTACGCACCGGCCGCCTTTACCTCCAGGAAATATTCCTGGTACTCATTTCTGTTAGAGGTTGAGTCGACACCAGGGCCATAGTGCGATCGGAAGGATTTTATGTCAAAGAAAATCCACTGACACCAGCTGGAATCGAACCAGCGACTTTCCGAAGCTTATTACTGTGCAGTACACAATAATTAAGTACACTATTTAAGATCACATTCGATCTTAGGCTGCTGATCAACGACTTCTACAAAAATGTACGCATGTCTCTGTACCCACACAAGTGAAAGGAGAAAATTATAACCACGGTTGTTTTTAATGGAATTATATACAGAAATATCTACAATAAAGCAAATATTTAAATAAAACGGTGCTCTGTAATTTGTGAAGTGAGAGAGAAAACCAAAAAGATGCAACAGTTAGATGTTTATTATCAACAATTTCTCAACATGTTTCGGGCATCATTATGCCCATCTTCAGGAGAACAAGACGTGTGTTACTGCACGTGGTGTGCTGCGCTGGATCTGCTGGATGTGGTTGGTAGCGGTTGTTGGGCGCTGCGTTTTAGGGTGCAAGTACTGTGAAGGTTACTGTTAGCTCACGATGCACGGTCACAGAAATCTAAAGGTACTCTGTAATTTGATGTTTGTTGGACCGTGCATAATTGTGATAACTGAAGAATAAAAACCAACTAGATGTCACTTATTATTTTACTATACTTCTTATAGCCTCAACATGTTTCGGGCATTACTATGCCCATCATCAGGAACTCGCGACTATGATGTTGATTACCACACTGGAGTAGTGTCCGGGCTGCAGCCCGGACACTACTCCAGCCTAACCTCACCTAACCTCCATCATACAGCGAACCAAGAGACGAAACGACCAATGTGGTAATCAACATCATAGTCGCGAGTTCCTGATTATGGGCATTGTAGTGCCCGAAACATGTTGAGCCTATAAGAAATACAGTAAAATAATAAGTTACATCTAGTTGTTTTTTATTCTTCAGGTACTCTGTAATTTTCACACATCACTAAGAACTGTCCAACAATAGCTTTCATTCTTAATAGTCTCATCAGCACTTTATATGCAAAATTATCTAATTTGACACATCCTGCTGGTCCTATTCTACTGGAAAAATAACTGGGAACCAGCAGATAAGTACAGTGGTACACAAAACTGGAGAATATCTGCGTTAGTCACACGCAAGGCTTACGTCAGACGGTGTCAACCTAGATTATAAAAGTGTCTCGAAAGAAGAGGGAGAGATGACAAATGATACAGATATAGGAGAGGAAATCAATGTGCGGCTGCTACGGGAAGAATTATGGTTCACTTCTAGAACTTTAATGACAATACTCTGCTGCAAATTTTAGAGCTTAGGATCTATAAGTAAAGGTGGGGCCTAAGCTTCTAAAATCCAACTACAACTAAAGGATTATAAAATTTGGAGAAGATAGACTACTCGTTCAGCGGCAGATTATGTTGGGTTGAAACTGATCGACTCTTTCTGAAATCTTACTTAAATCTGGGAATGTCGATAATATGAATTCATAGCAGTTTAATATATGAAGGCATTACAGATACTGGCACTTGAGTATTGATTCTACCCTCACAGGAATGAACGTATCTCCATGAAGAAGGCCCCTAGCTGCGAAGCTAACGGATGCATAGCTACTCAAGAATTTTGCCGTGTATTACAGAACACAAAGGTTAATTTTCGAGTCGATATATACCCCACACTTGATTCCTAATCACACATACAGACGTCACATCATCATCTTCGATGCATTGAAGTACGTTCTTTTATCAGGTTTCCACCTACACCTGTAATTCCTATTATGTACATTCCCTAAACGTTACACGAACAGTCTGACCACTCCGATAAATGGCACATAATAACCATGCCTCACTTTCCTTTGTCATGTAATTAATACCCTAGCAAAAGGCAAAATAATACACTTCTTTATAGTTTTAAACAGCCTTCTGTCTATTCTCCGTGTGTCTAAATGTTCTCCTTAGTACCTTAGTGTTTTCCATTTTTTATAGCAAAGGAAAAGATAAAGTTTGTAAACCCAAAGGAATTAAGGATTCCCTGCATGTAATCTGCTCTTAATTTTTTCACGAAGGCAGTTTTCCCTTACCAGTGTATACCTGAAATATTTGCACTTAGCCACTCGTAGGAAGGTTCTTAGCTTTCTAAGATGTCAGCCTAGACTGAATATTTAACTGTTACAGTACCTATCGTCCTGGTCTACATAAGCTCACTCTATATGCTAGGTGACAAGTGTCAACGTCTTTACACGCATTAAAATATGAGTAAGATCAATCGGCCTGTAACTTGCTTACGTATATTCTGTTAGTAGCAAAATTATAACTCTTATCTGCACGAATACGTTTCACATATTACAAAGAAGAGAATAAGAGCAATCTATGGTAAAAATAAAGGTGAATATTCACGTTTTACAATAATTAGAACATTAAAAACTGAAAGAATATTAACGTTCCAAATATCAATATGATACAAATATGTGATATTCCACTTCAAAAAATTATCCTCCTATGTCTGAAAGTAGTAGGCTAACAAACCGAACATTATGTCTACTTGGAATCCCTCGGGCTGACTCCCCTGTACACATCCTCCTGTGTTTCGAAAAAAATGAAACAGGATCAAAACCCATGAACCTTATTTCTGCGCGATAGGCGAAGCTATTCAATACGCCTGGTCACAACACCTATCAGACGCAATGGAGGAGGACCGACCATTTCAAGCATGAAGGATTGAAAGAGACCAAACAGGGTATTATTTTATACCAAGTGCCATCTTCAAAATCGTGTAGATATTAAAAATATAAAGTGTTAATGAGTTTGAATATGTAGGGGAGTCTCCATCTTGACACTGGTTACCACGAAACAGAGTACATAGTAACAAGGATATATCAGAACTGTATCAGCCATGGCTTATTTGTTTAACTTCAGTGTTCCTGCCTTGTGTTGTGTAAATATGATACAGGCCAATCCTTGAGATTGCTCCCTCCATATTCACACAAATATTTCTCCCCAGAACATGGGTTATCTTCCAACCTAACTACGTCACTTGACATAAGATTACAATCACTGTATTCACTTTAGTGACAACTTCAAATACCTCACAATGTTAAAAGTGTCTATAATCAAACATTGTAACAATGCATCGGCGAAGGAGAGTGACGGAGAACGCAGGGTCACTTAATCCGACCATATAGCTGTAAAATAGTTCACTGTGTTTCATTATGTTGGCGACATTTGCAGTCAGGTCTCCATGAAACAGAGCCCTTTCTTGAGAAGTTTATGTGTCCCCAGCTTGTCAATAAGTTTCCTGAATTTTATGGAACCCAAATGTTCCTCCCCTCATTCACAAGAGCCCGCCAACTGTCCCTGTTCTGAGCCAGATCAGTGCAGTCCACAAGAAGTTTCATTGGCATAATTAAAACAGACAAGCCTAAAAGGGATTTGTCGGACATACAGCTTGTAACGAAAATATACACTTTCATACAAAATATTTATCTAAATACGTATTGTCCAACAGCAGGAAGTGTGAAAATAAATTCATGAAAATCGTTTTTACCCGTACAGTACGGTTAATACTCTTGCCACATAGGCTTAACCACAGGGTCTGTAACATCTTTGCCTGCTAGGTTTCAACCTTAAACTTTCATTTCGAATTCTAATTTCTCTGCGTCTTTTCTGAATTCCTCTTACAGGACTATATCATAATTTGTCTTTGTACATCGCAGCATAATTTAGCATTAAAAAGTAAAATTAATACTGCAACACCAACTTAAGAAATCCTAACAAGAATACACACAAATATTTGAAAGGGGCTACAAAAATAATTGATAATAAAAGCTTTGAAAATGTGGGCCTGTGAATATCTTACCTAATATGGTGCCTTCTTTCTACCATAAATCCTACCAACAGCGCTAGAGTTATGATCGATTGTATCGTCGTTAGGATACAGAGAAACCACAAAATGGAAATCAGATATCAATTTTACACACGCACAATTTAAATTGCAAAAAGTGCAGGTTCCATTTTTTACGTAGGTGACCACACGTTAAAAACCCAGCCAGCCAGCCATACGAATACCCAGAACACGCATGTAAAACCCATGCACAGAGACAGGTAGACTTTCCCGTCGAGTGACCTTTGAAATCTTCCGATATGAAAATAATTTAAAACGCTGAACATTGGTAGTTTAAGATATGAAGTTTCATAGATATTCGTTCAGGTATTTTGCAGTTGTCACAGCATCGGGAAGTAGGCCTAATTAAACACAAGAGACGCTCCTCGCGGGAATGACGGCGTCTAGGACCGACAAGTGCCTATATGCCTCTAAGAGATTAAGTAGAGGATTTTGGTTTTCTGTGTACATATGTAGTGGGATAAGTAATTTTACGCTAGGATTAGATATTTTGAATCCTGATGGCGGCACAAATAATTAGGTTAATATAATTTTGCTATTCGGTTGTTGAAACCTTGCCGTGTTAAGTGAAGAAAAAAAATTCTATCTACGAGGTTTACTGCAACTAAATCGACAGGGAAATTACAATCATTAATCGTCACTATATGACGGCAATAAAAAAACACGGAAACACCTTACAGCCGCACATCGAGCCTAACTTATCGCACACTTGTTACAAAACTTACAATGAACACAATACTCCATTAATTTTACTTTTAGGGAACTTCACTAAATATTCAAAGAATCGAAGAGTTTCCAAAGGAAGTCGTGCAAAGAAATTAAATAACTATTCGGAATACCACTGTTCTTGGCTGATTTCCCTCTCATTTATTATTTTCAAAAAATTACTTTCCTGAACAATTGTTCCCTCCAACCCCAAGGATGACCTTGAAAGTTGGTCTAAACCATTCGGGAGCCTTGCAAATACGTTGTATTTTAGTTTGTGACAAAATATTTTTATAGCCTTGAGTTGTGCCTTGTTCTGCGCACACAGTTGCATCTGACAACGCATTTGATAAGGAAAAAATGTAGTAAGCTTGCCGTCGTTGGACCGTAGCAATGGACGGAACACCTCGATATTTCTAATACTGTTGACACCTAGACGCTTTCAAGGTTGTGGGAGTAGCAATTTCCGACGTGTCATCTTTTTCAGTTTCCTAAAACTTTAGACGCCTAACGTCAACTATAGTTGACGTACCGCACCGCTAACCTCTAAAGTTGCATTTTATATATTTATTCAACAAATATAGGTACCGAATATTTTAAACATGGTGTATACTCTCCGT
>Ga0123354_10000368_pt1 | contig 42788 bp, 39 predicted proteins | sample TergutLab28metaG_2_FD_97872 | JGI IMG/M metagenome (GOLD analysis project Ga0123354, IMG submission 97872) | Labiotermes labralis P4 segment gut microbial communities from Petit-Saut dam, French Guiana - Lab288 P4 | ecosystem: Host-associated > Arthropoda: Insects > Digestive system > Gut ... | reverse complement strand
TGTATAGGTGGTAGTAGAGAAATATCAGAAGCAGTCTGTCGGTTAGGTTGAGTTTGAAGGGCTGGCCGGCTCCTATGGCTCGTTTGCGGTTCTCTTGGGTTAGGCGTTTTTGTTCGTAGGTTTTATATTTTTGGGTTATTTGTTGGTTTAGGGTGTTGAATTCTTTGAGTGTGAGGCCTGTGAAGTTCTTGAAATGTTCGGGATGTTTAGATAATATGGCGTAATTTAGTACACAAATACCTTAAAACCCAAATAAAGCGCCTGTACGCTAATAAAACCTCCGATTCATTGTTATTAAACGCGTGGTGTCGCAGACATTTATAAGGTTGATGTCAAAATAAGTGTTTGCTGTTTTAAATTGGCAGACTCTCTATTTCAACCCTAGCATAATCAATATTTTGAAACTGTTCCGAAAACGCTAAACATAATCTGTCTTGTGTAAAACCACCTAAACAGGCAAAGCGTGTGCGTTATCTCTTTGTTTAACTATTGCGTTTGTTTTGAGGCGTTATGGGTTCAAATGAGGGTTATGTGTACAGTTAGATGGAACTCGAATATTATGGAGTGGTGCCGAGGGCTAACTGACGTTGGTCGTTTGAAGGGTCAGTCGCAATTGACAAATTTATGTTAGCTTTTAACATATGCTGAAGTAAATAACACAGCTGATTCTGTTTACTGATTTGACTGCGGATATGTTTGTTGTTATCTGATGGATTCGTAGCTGGAGGCGTGTAGGCGTTTGAAGGCGTAGAAGTAAATGTAGTTTTTCCACCATATCCGATAGCTTTTGAGTACGCCCCACTGTTTTAGGCGGCGGCTGGATTCAAACACCGGTGAGGAGAGGACTTTTATTTTGCCTAGTTTTGAGGCGTTTATGAGCAGTTCGGTGATTTCCATCATGCAGAGGGTTTCGTTGAAGCCTCGGATTTTTTCAAAGGTGTCGCGTCTGATGGCCATGATGTCGCCGCGGTTATAGAATCCGATTAGAAATGGTAAAAATGCGCAGGCTCTGATAAATGCGCAGTCCAGTACGTAGAATATTTTGGCTGAAACTGTTAGTTTTGCTTGTCCGATGGGCATGACAAATGAGATTGTTGAGACTGCTTTTTTATTTTTAAAAATGTTGAAGAGATCTTTTAGGGTATTTCTTTGTAGCAGTGTGTCGGCGTCCATGAAAACTAGTATTTGGCCTGTGGCTTTGGCGGCGCCATAGTTACGTGCTTTGGGTAGGCCTTGTGTTGCTAGGTGGTGTACTTTTGGGGTAAATTGGCGGGCGATATCGGCGGTGTTTTCGGTGCTACTATCCACCACGATTAACTCGGTGGTGATGTCGTCTTTTTTTGCTTCTTTTATGGCGTGTTGCAGATGGGTTAAGGTGTTTGCTATGTAGTGCTTTTCGTTTTTTGTTGCTATAATAATTGATAAATCACACATACCGGTTCCCTGTGGATTTTTGCCGTTGCCTCTCTCTTTTCTCTATTGTTCAGATAGTTGTTGTAGTATAATTGTTTGCTTACTACATTAACCAACTGTTTATCGTCTGTATTAGTGTTTGCTTGGTTGCTCTTGATTTGCGTATTGGGTTACTTGTTTGGTACTTGGATTGGTCCTGGTGCTGTGCCTTCTGTGTAGGTGCCATATACAAAGCCGTTGTTTAATTCTATTTGGGCATCTGCATCCTTGAGTGTAATGGCTCAGGAGTTAGGGTAAAGTTTATTATTGCTTGAATATGAGCGTCTTCCCAGATTGTTGGGTTGTTTTCGTCTGCTTGATCTGCTGTTGTTGCTAAATTAATGTAGGCGTAAGGGACTGTGACAGTGAACCAAGGTGCGATTTGAGCTTTAGCTCCGCCTGTCTCCCGGTCATAAGGTACTGTATGGGCATGATGATGACTGTTGCTATTTCGATCACTATGGCAAAAATGATTAAAGCAATTACTGCCCTTCTCTTGCTCTTCATTGCTTTTTCACTATCTATACTACTTTCCACTGAAGTATATAATCTTCCCCAAAACAACCCGTCCAAGACTTTTCTGAAAACAAAAATAGCGTAATCTGTAGATAGCTAACGTTATGAGGCAAATAAACAGGAAAGGGAATGGCTGGTGGTGTTAGCGCCAGTTGATGTTTACTGATAGGTCTTTGGCGTTGTTAAATTTTAGCCGCATGCTGATTCGACCGGGGTTAAACATGTCCAGATCCATCTCTTCTGCTGATAGATTTTTTGCTCCTCCGCTAAGATCGATCGATTTGCTATATTTATCTTGGATTAGGATCAAAAACATTTCTCCCTCTGCAATATTGCTGTCTATTGTGAGTTTATTTAAATCTTGTTGCGTTAGATCGCAGTAAATGGTGCTATAACCCTGTGCGCTCTGAGCGGAAAATGTCCAGATACTATTGGTGTGAGTTTCAAACATCATTGGAAACATGCCTGAGTAGTGATCTACCCCGTTATTGACCATTTTAACACAAAGATTGCGCCAATCATGCTGGCCACCACTACCCCTACCACAATAATGGCCGCCAAAAACACTGGCTTTATCTTCTTTTTTGAATTTGAATTTTTTTCTCCATTGATTTGCCCTCTGATTTCTTGTCCTATACTGACAGGCGATATATAGCGTATGTTCTGCTCGGCTCCTTTTTTGGTTGGTGGATGGAAGATAGTTGGTTTTGGGCCGCTAGGTTATTAGGGTGGGTTATGCAGAGTTTTTGAGGTTAGTTATGTCTAAAGCAAAAATTGGCGTTTCAATGTTTTATTGTGTGGGTGAGTCTTTTAACCGTATGGTTAAGCGTCTTGATACCCACGATACCAAATATATCGAGCTCTTTGATGATGCCACCCATGATTTAAGTAAAGCTCGTATTGTTCAGTTAAGAGAAGTTGCCAAGTCTTATGGCTTAACTTATTCTGTTCATGCTCCCTTCTCAGACATAAACATCGGCTCCATAATAAAACCCATGCTCAATGCCTCTCTTAAACGTCTCAAACAATCCCTTCTCAATGCCAGCGCCATAGATGCCAAGATGTGGGTTTTTCACCCTGCCCAGCGCACAGGTATTGGTCAATTCTATCCGGATGCTGATTTTAAAAATATGTGCCAAAGCATCGAGCTACTCTACACCCAAGCTGAAGAGTTAGGGGTTAACATTTCTTTGGAAAATATGCCTGGAAAATACTGGTTTTTAATGAGCACCCCTGAAGAATTCCGCCGTCTATATCGCGAAACTAGTTTGCCTGTGGGCATAACTTTGGATTTGGGGCACGCTAACTTGGAAGGTCAAGTTCAGCCCTTTATCGATGAGTTGGCCGACAAAATTGTGCATATCCATGCCAGCAACAACTATGGCACTGATGATCAGCACAATGGCGTAGATGAGGGAACCATTGATTTTGTTGGATTTACCGATGCTCTTAAAAAAATTGGTTATGATAAAACCGTTGTTGTGGAATCTATAACTAATGTACCTCAAAGTATTGCCCGTCTAAAGCAGCTACTCGCTTAGCGGCAACTCGAGGCTCAGATAATCCTCTGCTAATATGCTGTTTGGAAACACTTTTTTTGCCTGTTCCAAAAGTAAACTGCCATCTGAGTAACGGGCGCTTATATGTGATAGAACTAGACATTTCGCTTGGGCCGTTTTTGCCTGCTCGGCAGCTTGGCTAGCTGTTGAATGTCCATCGGTATCTGCTTTTTCTTTTAGAGCATCATCAAAGGTCGCATCATGAATAACCAAATCCGCCTTGTTTGCAAACTCGCCAAACCCCGCAAAAGGTTTGGTGTCGCCGGTGTAGATGATTTTTCTCCCCTGACGCATAGGTCCCATCACATCACTTGGTTTAACTATGGTGCCGTTTGGAGCCGTGACTTCTTGGCCACTTTGGAGCTTAGACCACAATTCACCTTCCGCAATTCCCTGAGTTCTTGCCTTGTTGGGGTAGAATCTGCCCGGACGTAGCTTTTCTATAAATGCAAAACAGTAACCCTCAACAGTATGGTTTGATTTTATGACCCTGACCTGATATTTCTCTTGATCACAAATGATACCCTCAGAAAGAATTTCATTGATCTCTACAGGGTAGGTTAGGCCAAAATTGAGGGTTTCTTTGGTACAGATTAAAAAATTTTTGAGACCAGAGGGGCCATAAACTTGCAGGGGTTCTTTACGATCCATAAGGGCCATTGTCTGCAGTAACCCTGGTAAACCTAACACATGGTCACCGTGAAGATGGCTGATAAAAATTTTCATTCTGCGGTGAAAGCTGACTTTAGCTGCTATCATCTGATGCTGTACATTTTCACCGCAGTCAAACATCCACTGCTCAGGCGGACACTGCACTACCACACAAGGCAAGCTCCGCTTCAAAGTAGGGACACTACCACTTGTTCCTAAGAACACAACCTGTAAACTCATAACCCATCTACCTTCTCTAACACTATTGACTGTGCAGACTGTAAATTTGGCCAACCAGTCAGTCAGTTAGATAGTGTGTTGGCCGTTAACTCTACAGCACACTTTGCTCTGTTATATATCAGCGTACCAAAAAGGATTTTAGAATATCGGTGGCCTTTTTGAAAACCTGAAAAAAGAAGCAACATATCCAAATACCCAAAAATGGGTCCAAAAGAAAAGTTTTCACTCAGAGAGCGAAATGTTGGTGCAATGATTTCCATAAGAAAGTGAAAGGGCAAAAAACCTATGCAAAAATATGCGAAATGTCAAATGTCCATCAAAGAACTCTTAGACTTCAAAACTGCTATCGTCACTATTGTCTGCTTTTATCATGCCGCTTCATTTTCTCGTAAGTGCTCAAATTTATGTCATCCCTAAGGCGATAGCAGTTACTTGTTGATATGATTGTAACTACTATTTTAAATTTTTGAGTTCGGCTGTTTATAATTTGTTTTGTTATTGCCCCATAAATTGGCTTTCACCTTAAGAGTTAACGCTCAAAGAAGCATTATAAAAAATAGTGAACATCACCAAAAAACTGACAGAAAAAAGAATCATGCATAAAGTTGCCTGAACCAGAAAAGAATACTGTTAATGTATTTGTGAACTTGCTTTATTTAGTGTTCAATATGAGCTCTCAAAATCAAAGTCTGAGCCGCGATTTTGAGGAAAGGCTCCAGACACAGACAGGTGAGTCCCACTTTCGGAACCTTTCAAAACTACGGACACCCGTCGGTTAAAAGAATCCAAGAAATGCTGTTTTTGATGTAATAGTGATGCGCACTAAACGAGTTCTGTTAGCTTTCGAGTAACAAATCAAAGGGGTGAAAACAGGGAAAATCTTGACAACATTATTAGTTGCATCAGTGCCCTAAGGAACAAACATGCACAATAAGAGTTTTCATAGCAATAGAGCACCCTAAACAGCAGGTAAATTATTTTGAATCAACGCAAATCAAGCGTTAAACGAGCATCATAGGCACAAAATTGCCGTGTTCCAGTATTTGGCCAACGGTCAAAACAAAGCAACCTGCTCAACGTTCGTGTGTTTGTCGTGTAATTGGTTCAGGTGTAGATAGCTCCTTAGTATGGAAATCCTTTTCGTCCTCCAAAAGATCACGCATGGTTGCCATCGCTAATGCAATTTCCTCCAAAACTTTCACAGTGTCCTTTCCCTCCTTCGCAAGGATCGCTACGGCCTCTAAATCTCTTACAACCCCTGTCAATTCCAAAAGTGAAAATACGTGAAGTAAATGATTCACTATTTTAAATAGCGGTTTCGCTTTGCCATAAAAATCTCCCCAAAAGCAAATTATTTACAAATTCTGCAGTTGAAAATAGGATGGACAATTTCTGCACCTTGGTCGTTGCCGTGGCTGCGAGGTACGTAGAGCCCAGACTGGCGATTGTTACGCCATATCCGATTGTTTCTGCCAGTTTCCACCAAAACGCTGTATCATACTCATCTTTGAGATGAAATAGAGCTGAAGCAGGCACCTCGATATCTTTTCCGTCATCAGGCATTATCACCCTAACCATCAATGTTTCAGGTATAAGTATTCCGTCCCCAATAAAAGCACCCATAACATAATTGCCCTCATCAAGTCCTCTATCCACATAATGATACAGCTGTGATACAGTCAATTTGACACGCATCATTCCTCCTTCTTCTCGACTAACTTCCATTGGGGTAGCTGATATATGATTATATGTGGGTTTTATATAGATAAAAGTCATATGTCCGCCAGGTGGGGGGTATACGTAGGACGCATGATTTGATGATTTCTGAGAGTCTTTAGCTTCTTCTTGGTTTTGAATTATTTTTGTGCCTAATTGATTTTGTTGTTGAAAATGCCCTAATTCGTGTCTGAGGAGGTCTGTACCTTTTTGGGTGTTTGGAGCAAAATGGTTTTTTCCAAAATAGATATCTTGCCCGTAGCAAGTTGCTTTGGCATTTAATGCACCTGTTAGATTGACAGCATAATTGTCTGTGTGCACTCGAACGGAGCCAAAGTTGTAACCAAAATCAGTTTCCATTCTTGCTCTTGTTTTGCTGTCAAGCGCTTCACCGCCGCCTGAAGTACCTAATCGACCTATCAGCGCTTTTCTTTCAGACGCAACAGCCGTCGGATCGTTTATGGGCAGGTCACAAAAATTATATGCATAGCGTCCATATTCGGGGGTACTTTGTTGAGGTTTCATTAACTCTGAGACTGTAAAACTACTGCAACCGCTACTATCTGCTTTTTTATCAGGTTGCTTCGCTTTTTCATAAGTATTCAAAGTTATGTCACCTCTAAGGTGATAGCATTTACCTTATTGTTATGATTGCAACAGTTATTTTAAATTTTCGAGTGTTAGCCATTTACCCGGACTCGAAAAAACGCTTATAAATATACTTGAACTTATTCTCTTTAGTGTTTAAAATGAACTCTCAAAACCAAAGCCGTGATTTTGAGGAAAGGCTCCAGACACAAACAGATGAATCCCACCCCCTGCATCATTATATATAAATACGTAAGGGGTTGTCCAATGGTCGTAAACCACCTGAGACAAAATTTAGTATTAATTTTAAAAATGAGACTGGTTGTTTTTGCTGAGCTTAGATGATATACCCGGTAGTGTTTTGGTTCTCTGGATTTTATGTTGCAGTTTCTGATCAACATATGTTGTGGTTATGTTGTTTTTTTGTAGACGACGATTTCTCTTGTTAGTGACCGGTGGATATATACTGTGTGTGCTTCTAGTTTTTTGAATCCCAAGTTTTCGGCAAATCCTCCAATTTCTTGGGATATGTGTTCGATTTCTCCTGTTTGTTTTAGCTTTATAGGAAGTGCAATGCATATTCTTTGTCCTGGACTTAGCAGGGTGTGTATTTCGGTCATTACGTCTTTGACTAGCTGCATGGTTGTTGCTTTTAGGGTGCTTGATGAGCGGCCATAGGGTGGGTCAGTTACAACTGCATCAACTTTGCAGAGGGGAATTTTTCTGGAGTCTCCCCAGATCAGGCCCTCGGCGTCAATGCCAAAGTGTGCGAGGTTTTTTTTGGTGCCCCTGATCATTCGTTTTTGTGCGTCTATTCCGATTGCGCGGCAGCCGATATATGTGGCCTCTATAAGGGAGGTGCCTGTGCCGCAGAATGGATCTAACAATATTGATTCGGTTTTGGTGTGTGCTAAATTAACCATGCATCGGGCCATCTTTGATGGCATGGCTGAGGGATGGAAGAATGGTTTTTTGCGGGGCCGGCGCTCTGAAAACGTTTTTGAGGTGATATCGGTAAGTTTTAGACCCAAGATCAGTTTATCGTTGGTGATTATCCCCATAAACGTTTTGTCGGGATTTTTGAGGTTGACTGTGGTGCCGGGGGTTTGGTTTAGGATTTGTTTGCCCAGCTTGATCTCAAGGGTCATGGTGTTGATTTCGCTGTCCGCATAGTTTTTAATGCGGTTGATGCGCACGGCAAAGCTCTCGCCGTTTTTTAGCACAGAGGTGAAGTCGGTTTTGGTGGTTGTGTTGAGTATGGCTTCATAGTTGGCGTCTGCGATCAGGAGTTCTTGGGCTGAGACTCGGGTGTAGGCTGAGCGGATCTGAACTGCTTTAACACTCTCCAGATCAGCTTCTAGACGCAGGACTTGGTCGAGTGTTTGGATGTTTGTTGTGGGGTAGCCTTCGGCTTCTAGGATTGCTCTAACTTCTGCGGCTGGCAGAGTAGCGTTTTCGCCTGAGAGCAGAAAGAAAAGCGGCGTTATCACTAAATTACTGCGTCCTTAGGGCTTGACTAATAAGGGGTGCTAACGAAACTTGACTGGCTGCTCCAACAACACTATCGGTGCCCACGATTTCCTCAACTCCCGCGTCTAGGATGCGTTTTTGTGCGTCGCCTATGAGTAATCCGTGGACGCAGCCGCAAAAGATGTGTGCGGCTCCTTGTTCTTTTAGAATTTTTGCCGCACCCACAATAGTACCCCCTGTACTTATGATATCATCTAATATGATGACGGTTTGGTTCTTCACATTTAGGCCCTCTGCAGTTTGCACAGTTTGGCCGGTGTGTCGATCGCGGGTTTTGCTTAGATGCCCCGCATCACCACCCAAAACTGTTTGGGCTTGCTGGGCAATATACATCGCCCCCTTATCAGGCGCTAGGGCATATGCGCCTCTGTAGCCTTTTTGGACAAAATAATCTGCAATAAGCCCCACAGCACTAAGCGACTTTGCCGGAAAAGGAAACTGGGCTAAGGTCTGCTCAGAGTGAATATTTAGGGTGAGTAGCTCATCGACACCTGCGGCTTTAAGCATACGCGCCAGTGTTTCAATACTTATCCCCTCCCCGGAGAGAAAAATCTTGTCTTGGCGCGCATAGGCCAAATACGGCACAACCGCACTCACTTTAGTGGCGCCGCCGCGTTTTGCGCAGTCTGCCAAAAATGCAAGTTGCAAAAGTCGCCCATCTTGAGCCGGCGGACAAGTCGTTTGAATAATAACCACCTCCTCACCCAAAACCTCCCCGTCGAGGCGGACATAGGATTCGCCATCAGGAAAAATCTTTGAAACCACCGAAACACATGCAATACCACTTTGGGCTGAAACAGCCTCAGCAAGAACCGTTGATGCCGGACCACAGATAATCTTCATATTATTCCTTCTGTGCTGCTTGTAGAATACCGCTTAGGTTTTAAGCATTATCCACAAGCTTTCTAGTACTCCATCACGGCATTGCACATTATTGTATATCCTTAGAAAATCTGTTAAAGATATGCATAAGAATATATCCCCATTTGCGACTACGTTATAAACATATGAACACAGCTCAGATACTCTCTGAGATGCAACAGGCCCTGCGTGATGCTGAGGCTCTATTTCACAGCGGCGACTATACAGGTTCAGCTGAATGCTACACCCATGCTCTAACACTTAGCGCCTCTCTACCCAACGATACCCCCTTTGACCGTTCCCGCTTTGAAGCCTCCTGCCAAGCCGGCTTATCTGCAGTATTTGGCCGCCTAGATAAACCGTTTGAGAGTTTTGCAGCTGCCAACAAAGCCCTGGTCTTCTATGAAGCAAATGGTGAACAATACCCCGCTGATATTGGCCGCTGGCTAATGGCCATTGTCAATCAAGGAACCGCCCTAGCCGCTTTTCACTGTTTTGATGATGCCCACGCCGCCTTTAGACGCGCCAAAGAACTCTTCATAAGCAAAGGTCTAGACACCCCCCAAAATAAAACCTGGCTCACCATGGTTGAGGGAAACATTACCACCCTAAGCGCACACCTAGCCAAAGAGGGGGGGTCCTAAATATTATGAATATCTGGCGCTACCTCCCGCTCTCCACTTATTTTGCGGCCCAAAACATGGCTATCGATGAAGCCATCTTGGCCGCCCGTATCGATGACAAAGTTCCCAATACCCTGCGCCTCTACCGCTGGAACCCCTCTGCAGTTAGTATAGGCCGAAACCAAACCCTCCAAACTGAGATCTACTCTGAGGCGGCCTCTGCTTTAGGCGTGGATATGGTTAGACGTATAAGCGGTGGCGGCGCAGTCTATCACGACTTTGAAGGCGAAATCACCTACAGTGTTGTTGCCAAAGCCTCTGATTTGGACAACAACACCACCGTTGCCGCCGTTGTTGATCCCGCTCTGATCTATACCAAAATTTATGGTGCTCTAAGTGATGCCCTGCGCCTCTTAGGAGTCCCTGCCGACTACAACACCGGCGATGCTAAAAACTGTCCCAACCTCACCGTTTTGGGTAAAAAAATCAGCGGCAGTAGCCAAATCATCAGCCGCGGCGTGGTTCTACAACACGGCACTATACTTATCGCCCTTGATCTACCCCAAATGTTTCGCGTATTAAAACTCAAAGATGTAGACTGCACCCAAGCTGTCGAGATCGCTAAACCCAAACTCACAAGCATCCAAACCGAGCTGGGACACAAAATCAGCCCCTCAACAGTTGCCAACGCCCTAGCCCAAGGATTCAAAGCAATACTAAAAATCCAACTCCAAGAAAACCAACTCAGCCCCGAAGAAAAAAATGCGGCAGAAAAACTTGAAGAAAAATACCACTCAAACAACTGGTTGCTAAACGCAAAGCTAAGCTAATCTAGTTTTTTGTTTTGTTCCATCTTATGCCTTGTGCGGTGTCTTCAAGCACAATACCCATAGTTTTGAGTTGATCTCGAATCATGTCTGCTTCTTTCCAATTTTTAGCTCTGCGAGCCTCTTCGCGCTTCTGCACCAAAGCATCAATATCACCTGAGAGCGCTTCGACAGGTTCGACTTTGCCAATGACTCCTAAAACCGTATCTAACTCCATTATGGTCTCTTGGGCGTTTGCGGCCTCTGTTTTGCTAACCTTTTTGGCATCAAGCAGACTGTTAAACTCACGCACAAAATCAAACAAACATGAGAGCGCTATAGCTATATTTAGATCATCATTCATAGCATCGCTAAAATGTTCTTCGAGCTTAGCAACCAGCACAGCAGGTTTGGCTACTGAGTCTGTTGCTGTTGTTGCTGGTGTTGTTGTTTGGGTTTGTTGTATTTCTTGGAGACGGCGGACAAAGGTTTTGAGTCGTTCGATGGTGGTTGTGGCGGATTGGAGTCCTTCGAGGGTAAAGTTGAATTGTTGGCGGTAGTGGGTGGATATGAGCAAGTAGCGTATGGCAATCGGATCATAACCCTTAGCTAAGAGATCTCTTAGAGTGTAGAAGTTGCCTAGGCGTTTGCTCATTTTTTTGCCCTCGACTTGGAGGTGTTCGTTATGCATCCAGTAGTCTACAAATTTTTTGCCTGTGGCCGCTTCGGATTGGGCAATTTCGTTTTCATGATGGGGAAACATGTTGTCGATGCCGCCGCAGTGTATATCAAAACTCTCACCCAGATACTTCATACTCATAGCGGAGCATTCAATATGCCAGCCGGGCCGACCTTTGCCTAATTCTGTCTCCCAATATACTTCTCCATCCTGGGGGGTCCAAGCTTTCCAGAGAGCAAAGTCTTGGGCTTCTTCTTTGGTATATTCGTCTTGGCTGACACGCGCGCCTGCTTTGAGTTCACCAATTTTTAGATGTGCTAGTTTGCCATAATCGTGCAATTTGCCAACTGCAAGATAGATAGATTGATCTTCGCCTCTATAGGCAATATCTTTGTTTAGCAGGGTTTTGATTAGGGTGACCATTTCGGGGATGTGCTCGGTTGCTTTGGGGTAACAATCGGCAGGTTGGATGTTTAGAGTTTTTATATCCTCAAAAAACGCATTTATATAGAAATCTGTAAACTGTTGCAGACTCTGATTTTTAGCTTGACTGCCCTTGATAGTTTTATCATCAATATCGGTGAGATTCATAATATGTGTAACTTTATATTGGTGGTATTTGAGCCACCGCTTGAGCAGATCTTCAAAAAGAAACGCCCGAAAATTGCCAATATGAGCATAATCATAAACCGTGGGACCACAGGTATAGAGCTTAACCTCACCGGGAATCTGGGGAACAAATTCTTGCTTGGTACGAGTTAACGTGTTAAAAACACAGAATACCGATGATGACGAGTTAGTAGAAGTGGTACTGGTGGTAGTGGTAGTGGTAGTGGTGGTCATGTTGTGTCTGCTGTTAAGTAGTTGTGGAAATTATTTAAGCGTTCATAGCGCGGTGGTGTTTTGTGTTTATGTGTTGCTCAGTTGGGTTTGTGTTTAGGTGCTGTTTTGTGGGGGGCAGGTTGGTTTTGTGTGTTTGGGTTGGAATTTTGGTATGCATTTTGGTGATTAAAAAAGTTTAAAGCGGTGTAAATGTTGGGAGTTTTGGTTTTTTTGCAAGGAAATGGTTGTTGGAGTTGTTGTTGATGAGTTGGGTTTGGTTGTGGTGTTGGGGGCGGCGTGCGTGTTGTTATTTGTTTGTTGCAGTTCCATACTCTTCAGTTATGTGCTAACTTGCCATATATGCAACTGAAATATTTGTGCATATTTTGTTTTTTAATGATATAACTGTTTATATATGTGTAGAAATGTGGTGCGTTATTATTGTTTGATGTGGTGGTTTGTGTTGTTATGTTTTGTGAAAAGTTATATAAACTGTGAGTTTGTAGAAGACAAGAGTGTTAGATATGCGAGTGGGTCTTTTTGGATTTGGACGGGCAGGGAAAGACGTTGCAACGGTTTTGTTGCAAAGCGACGAAGCTGATCTCTGCTGGGTCGTTAGAAAAACAACAAACCTCCAGCATCGCTCAGTTCCCGAATTTCTAGGAATCACAGATGATAACCAAGGTTTAATCTTTACCAAAGACGAATACACCCCCGCCCAGCTCTTTGACACCCACCCCGTAGACGCCATAATTGATTTCTCCTCTGCTGATGCCATACTAACCTACGGCGACGAAGCCGCCAAACGCGGCATATGCATAGTAACAGCCATATCCTCCTACCCCCAAACAACCATCGACTACATAGCCAGCCTAGCCGACAAAACCCGCATCCTCTGGTCACCCAACATCACCATAGGCATAAACTTTCTAATCCTAGCCGCAAAAATCCTAAAAACTATAGCTCCCTACACCGATATCGAACTAATCGAAGAACACTTCAAAACCAAAAAAGAAGTCTCCGGTACAGCCCTAAAAATATCCCAAACCCTAAACCTCGCAGACGCCGACATCAAATCCATCCGCGCAGGCGGCATCATAGGCCGACACGAAATCATATTTGGATTCCCCCACCAAACCGTCCGACTAATCCACGAATCCATATCACGCGAAGCATTCGGCAACGGTGCCCTATTTGCAACCCAAAGCTTAATCAACAGAAAAAACGGCCTCTACAACATGGAAGACCTCCTAATACCCTACTTTACCCTCAAATAAACAACCAAACCAATCCACCCAAAAACAACAACCTGTGCCCTTTTCTAACTACCCTAACACAACCAAACCCTACCATCACCTTAATTGTTCATGCTAAGATCCAAACACTAACACCTCACCTGAACGTCTAGATTCCAAAAGGGGTATATGTCCGGTAGTGTATGGTTGGGTATGCCGCGCAGGATTGGATTTAAATCAGGCGATTTTCGAGTTGATGAGAGTGTTGAGGTTGTCTACGAGAGCAAAGTAACTCCCTTTGGGGATTCTGCCAAAATCTGAGCCCCTAAGCGCTTCATTGGTAAACGAGCCCTATGTTGTGATTCAAAGACTAAAACCACAAGTAACTAAACAAACCTACCCCCAACACAAAGGGTACACTAAAACAAGATCCCAAAAACGTCCGTTTCTTTACCTGCACTTCCAAGCACTTATGTCTCAAAGTCGCTAAAAATAACGCCCGTTTTCTGCTCAACATAAAAGATGAAAAATCAACATTAGATAACTTGTTTGTATCACCTGTTAATTCTGAACTTGAGTTCTGTCTGCAAGCGGCGAATGCAGTGGCTGGGGCTTACTTTCAAAAATATAAGCACAACAAGATTGTATGTGGGCATTATGGCTGATAAGGTAATACTGGCTTTAAGTGTCTTTGGCCATAAGGTATGCGAACCCTATAATGTAGCTGAGCTTTGTACCGTGTTTTCTCGTAATGCAACAAACCCTAAAAGAATATACTTTTTCTTAATATATCAAATCTCAATCGTAACAACCGAGGAGCTGACAGAGTATGTCAGCGGTACAAAAAACCCTCAGCCAAAAATTTTAGTTAACTCGTCCAGTATTAAGTTCCCTTTATGTGTGGGGTTGTCAGTTAAGTGTTTGCGCACTATCTCTAGATTTTTGATCTCTTGATTCGGATGCAACGTTGACCCGCTTAAATGACGGACCTCACCCGACTCATATTTAAACGAGACTCTTGTAGGTTTTTTAGGCCGATCCATATGTAGATGTGGACGTTTACTCCCATCGTTATCTGGAAAGAATACGCCACGGCTCCCATCACATAGCTGGGGGATTACTGCGTCAGTAGTTCCGGGTGTTTGATTAGCTGTTTGCTGAGTTGGTTCATTTGTTTTGTTGGTTGTATCCATTGTTTGATTTCCATCTTTGTTATTGGATGAGTTTGTCATATTATCACCGTGATTTTTGACATTTTTTGTTTATTTTGTATAACGTTTTTGTTACAATTGATGTGTATTGTAGGGTGAATTTAAGTTGGATGAGGGGTTTATGAAATAACTCTTAAGCCTAACTTAAGCTGGAAAGCGAGTGTTTTTGAAAGCTGATTTGTGTCTTCCTATAAAATATCTCGTTTCTGAGAAGCCAAAACTTAGCCCGCTTAACATCAAACAAAAAGAGAGAAAACAGAAAAGGCGAAAAAGCTATCAGGGTTACTTTATCGGTTGAGGTTGTAGGGTTTGATAACTGCCTATCGATGTGCTTCCAAACGTGATGTAACGTTGTATGGTTCAGTCACACCCATGAACACTGTAGCACACGGCATATGCAGTTCCGCTAAACTTTTCGCTTCCTCAACAACAGTATAACAGCTCCAACAATAACTAACCTGAATAACTAACCCGTCAATCATCAACTCTGCCCCTGTGGTGAGCGGGAGTTTGTACATTTTGCATTAAATCAGCTGTTCTTCAATAACTTTGGTTGTGATGGGTAATGTTGTTTGACCAAAAATTAAACAAAACCTGGAACTAACTTATAGTAACCGTGTTTATTTTTTGTGTTGGCGTAAATTACATATCTGTGCCAAACTGTATCTGTGTGGTGGTTGGAATGAGACAGGTCTTTAGTGCATTCCTGTTTGCCCTGTTGGTTGGTACATTGGTTTTTGCAGGTCTAGGCTGTATGGGTGAGGTGCAGGCTCAGAGTGCTTCAAAGAAACCAGCCATACCTGAGTTCACAGTAAAATATGTAAATCACCCCATCCACTATCCACCTGTTGCCACCACTAACCCCTATACCGGCGAAACAACCATAACAAACCCAGGCGGCACATATGACCACTGGGTAATTGAAGTCACCGTTAAAAATCAAAAGTTTACCTCCACCAAAGATTCAAGCGGCAACTGGACACAGCTATTCTACACTGTAGGCTATAAGGGACGATTTGAAGACGAATGGCAAACTCAGCCTGGAAGTCCCTCAAGCGGTTATACACCCGCTTCCAAATCCGACATCACCGTAATAGAGTTGCCATCTTGGTTCTTATCACAAGTTCCCAACGGCGGCATGATTGATATCAAGGTACAAGCCTTAATCGGTACCCAATACTCACAAGGAATAAACATGCCCTGGACTACCAATTGGCACACTTTCCAGGGCGAAATGGGTGATTGGAGTAACATACAAACGCTAACAATCAATCATGATACCATAACCTCGACACAACCTCCCAGCACATCCCACGACCCCTCTCTCCAAACTCCCGAGGCAACTTCTGGTGAGACGAATAATCAGTTAGAGATACAGTTTGATTTGGATTGGCGGGTTGTGAGTGTTGTTTTATTTGCGGGAGTGGTGGTCTTAGCTTGTGTGGCTGTGTATGAGCGAAAAAAACTTCAACACAACAAAAAAATCCAAACCGATAGTCCTAACCGATCCTTTAGGATTTAACCTACTCTCTTGTTATGCATAAGTGAGTGGGTGTTGAGGTGCTATATGTTGCCAGCATGCCTGGTGGTGAAAGAATCTTTATTAAATGCAGTCTGGGTACATTGGGAACACGGGAACCAGAAACATCAATGAATAGAAACCCGTTGAAATACAACACGCGGGCGAGTAGCTCAGTACGGATAGAGCATCAGCCTTCTAAGCTGAGGGTCGAGGGTTCAAATCCCTCCCCGTCCGCCATTTCTTTATATTCTGAACATGTGGCGAGCTTTGTTACTTTCATTATTTTACTTCCAGTTACTTCCGGTTTATGATACATATAGACTCGTTTGCCGTCTTGAAAGTAGCTGTAGTGTTGTATTCTTTGATTATTTCCTTTCTAATAATCGATCTTAGACAGATGATCTAAGATATCTTTTCCAAGCCAGAGCAGTGATAAGGATGAAGCAAATATGTGATAATGTGGTTTAGACTCTTCTCTTCCCGATATTTTTGGCCAATATTGTTAAAAATAAACCTGACGATTATTTTACATCACACATTTTTATGTATAACTGTATGTATGAGGGTGATTCTGAGGTGAATCTTTTTGAAAGCAAGTTTGACACAATATTGATATATCGATAACTCAATATATGTTATATGTAGACACGTGATTTATGTCGTGTTAGGTGAATATTATGAAAACTAAAATGCAAAAAAATATGATATCTATATTTGTGGCGTTTGTGCTTGTTATTGGTTGTTTTGCAACAATTGCACCAACAGCAAACGCGGCACCAAATACCACCACACATTGGGAATTAGCGGACACATTTACCGATGATGATGGCAATAGTCACAATGTGTTACTTACTTTTGATACTATTGGTAACGGTGACACTTTGTTACTTTACGTAGCGGTGTACGTAGATGACGTTCAGACTCTTGTGAGCGGACCCTTGACTGGCTATGGCACAGGTAATGTTGCTGAACAGCCTCCTGTTAAGATAGGCGGTTACACAATATTTGTGGGTATTCAAGGAAATGAAATCGGTAAAGGCGGAACCCCTGATATTATTGACGGTTCTGGTCTCAAATGTGAGTTTGTCGAAATAGAGGGTGGTGTAGAGCCCACGTGCACACAGGCCGGCTATAAACTATTGCAGTGCAAAAACCACGGTGAGGAAATCCAAGAACCAATAAAGAAACTTGGCCACAACTTCGTCTTTAAAGAAGGCCAACCCGCGTCTCCTACTGAAGCCGGCTATAAAACTTTCGTATGTACTCGTTGCGGCGAGACCTTTACAAAAATCATTCCAGCAACAGGTGTGCCCGAAACGCCCGAATTTACAGTGACAGTTACCAACGATACGCAAGATGGCGATAATGAAATTGTGTGTACAATTAAAGCATATCTTAACGGAGAATTAGCGGCAACTAAAACTGATATTAGCGTACGAACCCGTGGAAATAGCGGTACTTTCTCGTCAAAGGCATTTACTTTTGACGGACTTGACGGTTCCTACATAGTGAGCTTCGATGTAGATGACAATAATAATGTCATCGGTGAAGGTCGCGTTACACCTGCATAGTATGATGTGAGTTTAAAATAACAACATCAATCTTTTTTTGTTTCAGTAAGCAACAGTTTTCTTATGGATTGCCGTTAAGTTTTATTTAACAGTCAGTAAAATATTGAGATATGTGTAAGTCTATTCATATTCGTCGTCAAAGACAAGACGAAACAGGGCGAGGTACAAGCGGCTGGAAAATGGCATAAAGTAAGAACGAATAGAACAAAGAGAAAGTGATATCTTAGAAGATACGATTTATGAGCCGAATTATTCGGATGGCCTATCTTGAAACCAAGGCTTCTCCTGTCACGTTTATTGTAGCAACTGCTGAGAAGATTGGGGTAAGTAAAGGCACTATTGAACTCTTAATCCATTTATCTAAATCGGTTAACTGATGAAGCTAAAGAAGTATTAGATGCATATGGTCGAATCAATTGTGATTCATTGTGGATTTATTTTTAAACACTGCCATACCATCGCATATCAACCAACAATGGTTTCTGATTTTTTGTTTGTGGTTTGTTTGTCTGTTTTGCCTGGAGTTTGTGCGGTGTGATGTGGTTAGTTGTGTGTTGAGGTTTGGTTTAGGGGTTGTTAAAAGATAAAATTTTATGTTCTAGTTGGCGGTTTTTATTTTTATATGTTTGATTATTTGTTGTGTTGATGCAGTCACATAAATTAAATATGTTGTTTTTGTTATGAACAGCTATCAAGGAGAAATTTTGATGGCTAAAATTCAAAAATCTTTAGCTTTGACAGTGCTGATGTCTCTACTAGTGTTGGCGGCATTCACTGCTGGAAACCTGTTTGTTCAAAGCCAAGACATATCCACTCCTCTGCCCACCGAACATCCCACCTCTATTCCTACTGGAACCCACCATCCAACCTCTGAACCCACCGGAACCCACAATCCCACAGCTTCTCCCACACCAAACCAAACCCATACAGGGACTCCAACTCCAACAATGACAACCCCAACAGTCTCCCCAACAACTGGAGTGGGAGGCGTTAATTGGGGCATGTGGGGCTGGCTGATCGGAGGCCTAATCGCCCTAATAGCCATACTACTGATAGCCTGGGCAGTCTACCACTCCCGACACAACCGTTACCACCACCCAACACAAGACATCCACGGCCACACCAACCCCGAACAAGCACACCAAAGACGTAGCTACACAACCGATGAAACACACCAACCCTCCACAACACAAAACACCCAACGAACCTACTCCGAGGACATAAACCGCCGCCCCCAAGACACAATCGAAAAACGCACCACCACAACAACAACCGAATCTGACCGCATCCAATCATCCCTAGACGACCCCGCCAAACACCAAACAAATGATATCGACAAACGCCTCTTCCCCGAAGACACCGAAAACACCTAAACACACAAGATATCGATGATACCCAACCAGCAAGAAAAGCAAGTTCCCTTTTCTTTTTGTTAACAAAATGCACGTATATATTTTTTTACTCTTGGAATTAGGTTGTCTCTTCGCATGATCCAGCATTAGTATGTTTGATGTTTGCAAAGCCTTAAAATCTCGGGTGTTAACTAGGAACTGGAACCTTCATGTCTGATGAATTTGAATACAAACAGGTTATTGTCTTTCGTATGGATTTGCAGATGGGTAAAGGCAAAATCGCCGCTCAAGCTGGTCATGCGGCTATCTCTGCTGCGCAGGATGCTTTTGTTCATCATAAGAAGTGGTGGGATGCTTGGTTGTTTGAGGGTCAAAAAAAAGTTGCTCTAAAAGTTCCCACTGAGAAAGAGCTCTGTGAGCTTGAAGAAGCCGCTGAAGATTTAGGTTTACCTCACGCTTTGATTGTTGATCGCGGCTTAACCCAAATCCCCGAAGGCTCTATCACCTGTCTGGGTATCGGCCCTGCCCCAGCCCAAAAAATTGATCGTCTAACCGGACAGCTTAAACTATTGTAGCAGGTTGATAACTTTTTGAGTGTTTCTGAGCTTGATAAACTCTTAGGTATGGAAGTCTACGCCACCAAAACATCTGGCATAGGCGGAACCATCAAAACAACCGCAGATGATTTCATTGTCGAAGAACTCTTAGTCGATGGCTCCAAAGCCAGCATAACAGGCGACGTCCCAAACAAAGCCTTAGGCTCCACTTCCATCTCCACTCCCACTCCTACCCCAACAACAACGGCACAGCGCCAACGTTATCTGCTCTGTAGTCTTGTTAAGCGTAACTGGGATACCTTTACGGCTATCAAAAATTTAGCCAAAGCCCTAAACATAACCCAAGCCCAAATACAATTCGCCGGCATAAAAGACGCCAAAGCCCTAACCGCCCAACACCTCACCATAGAAAACATCCACCCAGAAAACCTCACTCAACTCGAACTCAAAGACGCCCAAATACACCCCATCGGCTACATACGCGAAATGCTCTCCTTGTTCTACCTCTTAGGTAACAATTTTACCATAACCATCAAAAACCTAACCACCCCCCCAACAGAAGTTAAAGAACAAATCGAGCAAACCACCCAAGAACTAACCCTCATAGGTGGCATCCCCAACTTTTTTGGCCACCAACGCTTCGGCACCACCCGTCCCATAACCCACCTAGTCGGCAAAGCCCTGCTTGAGGGCAAAATAGAAGAAGCCGCCCTAACGTTTCTAGCAAACCCCAGCCCCCACGAACACCCCCAATCCCGCCAATCCCGCCAAGAATTACAAGAAACAAACAATTTCAAACAAGCCGCCCAAACTTTTCCCAAACAACTCCGCTACGAAAAACTCATGCTAAACCACCTAGCCGAAAACCCCCAAGACTTCACCGGAGCCTTCCAACGCCTACCCCCCAAACTCCAAGCACTCTTTGTCCAAGCGCATCAATCCTATCTGTTTAACCGCTTTCTTAGTGCACGCATCAACCACGACCTGCCCCTAAACATCGCCCAAGAAGGCGACTTTGTAGTCAACATCGAACGAACAGGCCTACCTTTGACAACTGCAGAAAAAATCGTCACCCCCCAAAACATCAACCAGATTAATGAAGCACTCAAAGCAGGCAAAATGCGCGTAGCTCTACCGCTTTGGGGCTTTAAACAAAAACTCTCAAGCGGTATCATGGGCGAAATCGAACAGACCATCCTAAAACAAGAAGGTCTTGAACCCGAAAACCTCCAATCCAACCCACTGTCTAGGATAAGCGGCAGAGGTAGCTTACGCACAACCACCACACCCCTAAAAAATTTCACCCAGAAAAATAACCCCAACCCCGACTCAATAACCCTTAGCTTTATGCTCCTGCGCGGAAGCTATGCCACAGTATACCTAAGAGAACTCATGAAACCCATTAACCCCCTCAACGCAGGCTTCTAAACCCTGCGCGTTGATCCTACATTTACCTCTAAATTCCGAAAAAAAAATTAACTGTTGCGAACAACAGACTGCCTTTTCTTTTATAAATTCGGCCATTAAACTTGCATTACTGTCAGCACATAATTGATTTAACCTCGGTGAAGCTATGCATCTGGTAGTTTGTGCTATTTTAAACTGGCTAGTGTTCCGTTTGTGTAGCTTATGTCATAGTTGTTATAGCCCTGTCTAAACGGTGCCGTCCAAACTACCTTTGAACCTATTTGTGTATGGTATACTTCGTTGTCTTGGGGATGTCTGTTGTATGCTGCTACCGCCTGGTTATTGGAAAATACCACCCCATCATAAACATAGAACCCCCATAGATTTCCAACAAACGCTCCCCCGCCGTTGTTTGATGCGACGTTATTGGCGATCTCTCCGCCTAACAACCATACCTCACCGTTGCTGGTGTACATGCCGCCTCCGTTTAGGGCTCTGTTGTTTGAAATTATTCCGCCCGTCATGTTGAATCTAGAGCCGTCAAAAGCAACTCCTCCGCCGCCCGAGGCGATATTTGTGGCTGTGTTGTTTGATATCTCACCGCCAGACATGATAAATTCGCCGCCCCAAATATTCACACCCCCACCCCAGTTAGCAATGTTGCCCGAAATTATTCCATCTATTAAATAAAATATGCCGCTATGGTGGTTGTTTACGCCGCCGCCACCCTGCTTAGCGGTGTTGCCTGAAATCACTCCGCCTGTCAAACTAAAGATGCAGCTACCGCAGTTATCTACCCCGCCGCCTCCTCGGTTGGCGATGTTGTTGGATATTTCACCACCCGACATAGTAAAGTTGGCCCTATCTGGTGTTGCGTTGTTGCCGTTGTATACGCCGGCGCCTTCTTCAGCGGTGTTTTGGGTAATTGTGCCGCCAGATAAACTGAAATTCCCCTGATTGTATATGCCGCCGCCTATTCCTGCGGTGTTGTTTGAGATCTCGCCATCAATCATGGTTAGAGTGCCCCCGGGATTAACATCTACTCCCCATCCGTAGGCTCCTTTATTGTGGGTTACAATAATGCCCTCAAGGTTCAACAATCCACCTGTCTCAACAGTAAGGGTGCTTTCATCCTCAACTCCTGATAACCTAAAAAATTCAACTCCTTCCTTTTTTGTTGCCTCTTTGTCACTTCTCAAGGTGATCTCTGCTCCAGAAGGGATGGTGAGTGTTGTTTTAGTCAAATTAATATGTCTGCCCAAAACAATAACAACCGCAGTCCCTTTTGCGGAATCCTTAACGGCATTTCTTAGTTCCACTTCAGTTCTCACGTATGTCTCACCCTCTGCCGTAAGGGTCTCAGTGTCTATTTGTGCATAAATAAATAGAGCTAAACCCAGCAACACAAGCAGCGAAAAAATGCTGATGATAGTAAATTTTCTATTATAAGAATTCGATTTGGGTTTAATATTTTCAGTTATACAGACACCAGCCAGTATAGAATATTGACAAGCGCTTATATATTTGATATATTGGCTGTTTTTTGTGTGCTGTTATGGGTTGTTTTGTTGTTGGGTGTTTTGTTCATTTTCAGTGACCCCTCCCCTGTTGAGAAAGGTTGTTTCGTCGATGCTTTAAATAGATAAAACCGCCGTAACGAGTTTTGTGAAGCGCAATGCAAAAACTAGTAACACTCCAAAAACTGATGCAACAAACAAGACCCCAAACAACAACCAAGCTACGCCTAACCTTTGATAGTCCACAGCTAGATGAGCTTTTTCCAGCATTTCAAACAGGAGACTTTGCTGTTCTTTATGGCTCTCAAACAATAACCAACATAATGGCCCAACTTTGCCTCCGAGCTGGTCTGCCCATAGAACAAGGCGGATTAGAGAGCAGCGTAGTTTTTATCGATGCTGCAAACAGTTCCACTCTGCCCGCTATTTACCAAGCAGCCGAACACCAACAACAACGCGAACCCAAAGAAGCATTAGAGCAAATCCAAACTTTGCGAGCCTACACTGCTTATCGATTGCATTGGCTCATAATAGCTGAACTTGAACAAATCATAAAAAAATCAGAGGCCAAACTTGTAGTAATCTCTGATCTTATATGTCCCTTCTTAACTGCAAATGTGGATGACCACGAAGCAAGAGCTGCCTACAATCAAATCATAAACCACCTCTCCAACTTTGCAAAAAAACAAGGCATAATCATAATTGCAACAAACCTCCCCCATGAGAACAACTCAAGAACCCGAACCTTACAAGAAATAACCACCGCAAAAGCAGACATCATCCTTCGCCACACAAAAACACCATACACAAGCGACATAGAACTAGAAAAACATCCCACTTACATGCTAGGTGTTATGGACTATACACCTGAAATCAAAACACTATCCGACTATTACTAACCCTAAAACCACTATAGAAAGATATCAATAACTAAAACTAGAAGACAAACCTGCACTTTGCAGTACAATCTGTGGGTCAATAGCCGGTTTTGCCGTTGCAGTTTGCATGTTTTGCTTCGTTTATTTTTCACCTTGCAAATACAACGTCCAACTGTTAGAATTATCGATTGATTGTTTTTTGTCTTAGTATTTGGTTAAACGCACTGAATTTATGTGGGTAATGCTGATAAAGAAGTGGGTAGTTCTATTATTTGTAGAGGTTTTTATTTTGGGGCATCAAAGTGAGCAGCCATCGGCCTGTGTTATTCCTGTGCATCGTCCCAGTTTGCGGGAGTTTATTTTCTTTTTTTCATGCGGGTTTTTGGTCAGTATTCCGTTTACGCTTTTTTTCGCTCAAATCTACCCTTATTTGCCCAGTTTATTGGTGGTTGCTGTTCTAGCACCCTTTATTGAAGAGTTGGCGAAGGTTTTTCCTCTGTTTTATCGGCATGGCGAAACGGAGCGCTCGATTGTAACGCTTGGGCTTCTTATTGGTTTGGGGTTTGGTATTGCAGAGTTTGTGCTCTATGTTTTTGTCTTGGGAGTGGATCCAGTGGTGCGGATTGGCGGGTTGATTTTTCATGCTTCAAGTGCCGCTATAACGTCTTATGGGATTGCTAAGAAGAATGTTTTGCCCTACTATTTGCTTGCTGTTAGTTTGCATGGTATAAATAACTTTTTTGCCGCCCTATCTGTGAGCTTTTTGGCGGGGGGTGTGGGGTTGCTTGTTTTGCTGGTTGTTTTTTGGACGGCTTGGCGGGTTTGGCATCGCGCCTCGCGGGATCGGGTGGTGAGTTAGCCTATTTTGTCGGTTAGTGCTAGGGCTTTGACTCGGTTTACTCCATCGATTTCGTTTGTTATGAATTCTGCGACGCTTGGGGGTACAAATTCTTTCCAGTTGTCGTCGCGTATCATTTTTTCTCGTACTAGGGTTGACATGTAGACTTTTCGGTCAAAGAAGGGTATGTCTATAACGTGGTAGCCTGCTTCGCTGAAGAGTCTTCGGGTGAGGGGTTCGTTTGTGAAGACGATGTTGAATTTTGGTGTGTAGCCCTCTACTGCGCTGACCCAGAGCATGTGCAGATGGACATCGGGAACCGGCACGATCCAGAGTTTGTTTTCATCGAGGTTTGCTTCTGTGACTGCGCGTTGAATCATGACCAGTCTTTCTCCGGCGGTGAAGGGGTTGCGGCTGTTGTGGCTGTATTGGGCGCTACCGATAACAACAATTAGTTCATCTACGGTTTGGAGTGCATTTTGAATAGCGCACAAATGTCCTTTGTGGAAGGGCTGAAATCTACCGACGTAGAGACCTCGATTAACCACGATGATATTCCCTGCTCTGGTTGCGCTTGGAGACATTTATGATTTGCGCATATGCTACACAAAAACATGAGTGTTGATTGTTGTGAACTGGTAGTGCAATCTGTAGCATGCGGCTGGAGGTGTGTTTGAAGCAGAACAGGGGTGGTAGTCAAGCAACTGTTGACTGGGTGTTTATTTGTAGAGGGTGTTTTGTGGTTGGTTGGGTTTTAAAAATGTGTGGTTGTGGGGTGTGGGTTGGTGGTTATTGTTGTTTTTGTTGTTTCCATCTTTTTAGGTTTGGCATATATGCTTTGAGTTGTTTTCTTGCTTCTTCTACTGTTAGGTTTTGGCCGCTGTTTTTGTTCCACTGGTCGAGGTATTTTAGGTTGTTTTCGATCATTTCGTCCATTGTTATGTTTTGTGTAAAGGCGCCGTTTTGGTAGCAGTAGGTGCAGTAGTCCTCTGATTTGTTTCCATCTTTGTTTGTGCCTTTTGTTTCTTGGTTTTCAAGGGGCATGCCGCAACTTTGACAAAAAACCATTTCGCTCACAATATCACCGTACCAATATGTCTGGGGTTCTATAAAGCTCTAACAGGCTTGGATTTTGGTTTTGTTGTTGGGTTGGGCGAGTTGTTGTCTGGCGGGTTGGTTTGTGTTGTTTGGTGGAACATTTGCAACAGCACTTAATTCTGTTTCCGCTTCAGATGGTTGTAGCTACTTGTATTTATTACCAATTAAAAAATCGTTTTTTACCTTTTTTTTGTATTGCCAACTGTTTGCGTACTTCTTCAATGTTGTTGTATGCGGCTACGGTGTTTGAGTGTTCTTTACCTATTGTCTTCTCAAAAATTGTCAGAGCCTTACTATAATATTTTAATGCATCATCAAACTTTTCTTGTTGTTTATAGATGTCTGCAGTATCATAGTAAGTACCCGCAGTGTTTGGGTGCTCTTTACCCAAAACTTTCTCATGGATTGCTATGGCTTTGTTACCCCACTCTAAAGCCTCAACAAACATCCCCTGATGATAATAGATACCTGCAATTTTACGATAAGTATCTACTACGGCGTGTGGGTATTTTTCAACCAAAACTTTCTCATGGATTGCTATGGCTTTGTTACCCCACTCTAAAGCCTCAACATATTCCCCCTTAGAACAATGGGTGTCTGTTAGGTTGTTATATGTGATTGCGATTTTGCTGTATGTGGTTGCTGTGTCGGGGTGTTTTTTACCCAACACACTTTCACGAATAGTTAGTGCCTTATTATACCCCTCCAAAGCCTCAGCATGCCTACTTTGCTGCATAAACGTGTTTGCGACATTGTTGTATGTGGTTGCTGTAAGTGTGTGTTCTGTACCCAACTCGCTCTCACAGATTGTAAGAGCCTTTTTATACCACTCCAAAGCCTTAAAAAAATCGCCCTCCATATAGTATGTGTTTGCGATGTTGTTGTGTGTGGTTGCGGAGTAGGGTTGTTCTGTATTTAACAACCGTTCTCGCTCTGCTTTGAGTCCGCGAGCATAAGCCTCAGCCATGTTGGGGTCGAACTTGAACTGATTTTTACTCACTCTCTTCTCTCCTTTATAGTTGGAGTCTTGTTCTAATCACCATGTGTAAGGTGTGTGTTTGTGATGTTGTGTGTGGTTGCATCGTAGGTTGTTCTGTACTTAACAACTCCTCACCTTATCAATAACCCTTGCTATGTGAACCTGTACGGATACAGTGAGTTGGTGTTTTTCACCAAACACTTTTTCATAGATAGCTTTAACTTCCTCATACACACCCACAGCATCAAAATATTTTCCTTGCTGTTCATAAAGGTTTGCGATACCGCAATATGTGGCTGCGGTTTCGGGGTGTTCTTTACCTAATGTCTTTTCAAAAATTGTTAGAGCCTTACTATACCACTTTAATGCTTCATCAAATCTTCCCTGTTGTTTGTAGACGTATGCGATGCTGCCGTATTTTATTGCTGTGTTTGGGTGTTCTTTACCTAACACACTCTCACAAATTGTTAGAGCCTTATCACACAACTCCAATGCCTCAACATACCGCCCCTGTTCAGAATAAACTAGTGCGATGTTGGTGTATGTATTTGCGGTTTCGGTGTGTTCTTTACCTGGCTTTCTTTTGAGAATTGTTAGAGCCTTGTCATACCATTCCAATGCCTTGTCATAATCACCCTGTATACTGTGTGTGATTGCGATGTTGTTGTAGGTTATTGCTGTGTTTGGGTGTTCTTTACCAAATGCCTCCTCTTTGGCGGCTAGAGCTTTCTCATACCACTCAGTTGCCATAGAATAATTACCCTGATGTTGGTATACGTTTGCGATGTTGTTGTAGGTTATTGCGGTGCTTTGGTGCTTTTTGCCCAGCATCCACTCTTTTATAGATAGAGCTTTCATATACCACTTTAATGCTTCATCAAATTTTCCCTGCTGTTCATAGGTGTATGCAATGTTGCCGTAGATAGATGCGGTTTCGGGCTGTTCTTTGCCCCAGACTTTTTCGAATACCGTTGCAGCACTATTATACACATCTATAGCTGTACTAAATTGCGTGGTCTCTATGTATCCTAATCCTACAAAATGATATGCCTCACCAACAATTTTCTGTGTAGCATTATTGTCGCAAGTGTTTTCATAATATTTAGTCGCTGCCAAAGCATGTTTCGCAACTCGTTCAAATAAAGGCCGTGTTCCCCGTTCACTATCATAATTTTTAGGTACTGCTTTATACAGAACTTTAAAACAACATGTTACATAAGATGTATCCGCATAATTTTTGTGTATATCCCGCACAATCTCTTGCACAAGCCGATGTATGTTGATTAAGTAATCGTCTTTGCCCTCTCGCTCAATAAGTGAATAACGCAACAACAAAGCAACCGCATCAACAATACACAATTTATCTATTTTTTGTAAATCTACAAAAAACATCAATTCTTGATGTTCTACAAAAACCTCAAGCGGTATATTATTTGAATCCACATACGCAAATACATTAAACAACTCGCTGACAATATTGTTTTCCCTTTTAATTTTATCAAACGAAATTTGCCACGTTGTTGTCACGATTTTTTTGTAATATTTTTCATCTGGCTTTGCATAGTCTTTATCAAGGGTACTTAAACCATGCCCTGATAGCATATCCAAGTATCCAGAAAATGACCACTCGACATTTCGCATGTATGCGGCGGCTTGTTCAAGTGCAAGGGGCAAATAGCCAAGCCGCTTCGCCACATCCTCCACTCCAGCCCAAGTATGTTGTTGTTCTTTTCGCCCAGTGCGTTTCAATAAAAACTCCACAGCTTCCGACTCAGACATCAAAGGCAAACCCATAGTAGGTTCACCACCCCAACTAGCATCACGCGTAGTCAACAACACATGACCACAATACTTTTTTGACATATACCGCTCTACAACTATCTCACTCTCGGCATTATCAAAAATAAGCAGACGCTTTCTATGCTCACCCAACCAATACTGCCAACGATTAAGCAACTCATCAGGTTTTATATCCGATGCTTTTACCTCATCAAGCACGCCAACTTTTATCAAAACCTCCCGACAACCCTGCATCAGATCCAGCTCACTCTCAGCATTCAACCACCAAACCCCATCACCATAGCCATCTAAATGCCTATGAGCATACTCCAACACAGTCTGAGTTTTACCCACACCCCCCAAACCACTAACAACCCGTATTGCATGCATATCATCAAATGTCTTTTGCAGTCCCTCGAGTTGGTTCTCTCGACCTGTAAAGTAGGGGTTCTTTGGAGGAAGGTTGTTTAACGGTTGACCACCATTAGTGTCTCTGTAGAGTCTCTCTAAAATAATTCGAACGGCATCATGATTTTCTTTATCATCATCATCCGTTCTGATATGGTTATACAAGATGGGGAAAATATTCATCTCCCCCAAATCGGCACGTTTTTTTGGCATTTCAGTTTTTGTGCAATTAACTATTGCAAAATGCTCTATGCCTTCACCCTCTGGTTGTGTAAGCATTTTTGCCCATTGTTTTAATGTATGGTCGTCTTTGAGACTACATCCTAGGAAAAGCACCGTTTGGTTAGTAAGAATTTTTTCTAATGCTATAATGAAATCTGTTTTTTTGTCTGTATCTGGATATGCTTGGCTATATGATTCACGTGTTAAAATGATGCTGTCTGGTTTGAGTACACAACCATGAAGCTTTAAAATCGCAGATGTTCCCATTTGTACAGCACGGTTGAGCTTACTATATTCACCTGGGTGGGCAACAACTGCACCGCTATAGAGGTGCTCTAATAATCTGTCAAAGTTTGTTGTGATTACAACACCTCTAAAGAGTTTAGGTAGCAAACCGATCGCTTCATTTTGAACCCGGCTCGCACGGCGGTTCCAATCGGCCGGTAAAAATTTGCCGCCAAAGGCGTTTGCAACATCTATTTGGAAAAGATGTTCGCCGCCACGTTTAGTGGATAGTTCTGAAGCAACATCTAGCGGATCGGACGGATCATCCTTTTCAATATCCAAAAAGGCTCTCCAGGACGGGAACCCGGCGGGAACAGATAATCCCGCACCGACGAACGGCACAAGTCCCCTGTCTTTATATCGTTTAAGAATATTGCGATAAATCTCGATGTTGTCTGCATCATCGTTCATTATGTCTTCAAATGTTAAATGCATCGCAAGCCTTCCCTTACGCTATTTCTCCGTAGTAACACATAAAAAGTTGTTGCGGCGGCTCTGTAAGAGGCGGCTTTAGCAATATGCCTCTTTCTTGTCAGTGATGCTTCTGGTTTTGATCCAACAAACTTGATTGTCACTGGAACTGTTGAACTGATGATGCGGAAGGTGAGGTTCGAATCCCTATAGCATGCTGATATTGTTCTGGAACGGGTTTCTTTTTCGTATTTTTCTCTTTTTTATAACTGAGCTGTGTGGTGGTTCCTGTCTGTTGGTGTGTTTGGTTGGTGTGTGGTTTTTTTTTGATATTTATGTTGGTTTGGGGTCGTGTATGATTCATTTGTGAGCCAAAATAGTTTGAGATTTGTTATATCTTAAGTAACATTTAAATTATTATATCCACTAACCCAGTTGGGTGAAGAGTGCCTGTGATGCTGTCAAACAAAAAATTCGGAGTACACACTCCAAATACCGAATGTTATGTCCAAATTGCGCATAACGATAGCTGAGTAGGAACAGTCTCACCCCATACCTCCCTATAAACCATAACCAAACAACCCACAAACCAACAACAAACTAACCCCTCTGCACTACACACCAAAAAATGTGCCGATCCATTTTTTGAGTTGACCTAACCTGTGGTTTTGCTTTTTAAAACAGATTATATTATCTGCCAAGCGAGGCTTACAATGACTAAACCACAACCAACTCCAGATGAGCTAAATCGCGCCCGTCTCCACATATTGGGTATTGACGCCGAGACGGATCCCGTGATTGGAAAAAAATTACAGCGCGGTATCTATGGCTCTGACCGTATACACCTGCTGGTTATGGGCTTTCCCGGCTCAGGTAAAACCCGCTTCTTGCTCTCCCTAATAAAACAACACATCGACGCCAACGAAGGCTTCTTAGTCCTAGACTCCCACCACGACCTCACACCCCTCATCCTATCCCATATCCCAGCTGAAAAATGGGACAAAGTAATCTATATCAATCCCTGGTCAGCCTTTGAAACTAAATACAACCACCAAGTCGTCCAAATCAACTTTTTAGACTCACCTGATCCCACCCTTCGCGACATAGTCGCCCGCATGTTCATGGACACCCTAGAAAAAATCTATGAACGCTACTGGGGCCCCCGCCTAGACATGATCCTGCTAAACGCCCTCTACCTGCTCCTAGAAAAAGAAAACGCCAAACTCCCCGATCTCTACAAATTATTAGTTGATTCCAAATTCAGAGAAACCCTGCTTAGCAGTTGCAAAGACCCAAATGTCAAACTCTTTTGGGAAAACCAATACCAAAAAATGCCCAAAGACGCCTCCATAGCAGTTCTAACTAAACTCTACCGCCTAGTTCAGGAACGCATAATTTTACCTCTCTTTATGGGCGAGAAAAACGGCTTAAACTTCCGAGACGCCATGGATCAACAAAAATTCATCATAGTCGATCTCCCCGAGGGCCGCATCACAACCGATATAGCCAACTTTGTAGGTAGCCTCATCCTATCTAGCACCTACCTCGCCGCCATGTCACGCGAAGACACCCCCGAAAAAGACCGTACACCCTTCTTTGTATATATCGATGAAGCCTACCGATACACCACCAAAAGCATCCCCGAAACCCTCCAATCACTGCGAAAATTCCATGTATATCTGACCCTAGCCAGCCAATACCTCGAACAATATCGCAAAGACATCCAAGAAGCCATCACCCAAACATGCGAAACCATAATCTCTTTTCAAGTCGGAGCAGACACCGCCAAAACCCTTGAAAAATTCTACCCCAAAAAATACGGATATCAAACCCTGATGAATCTGCCCCGTCACCACTTCTTTGTCTCCACCCCCTTCCAAGGCAACCGCGAATACCAAGTCCTCCAAACCATAGACCACAAAACCGGACCCACCAACCCCGAGCACATAATCAAGCACAGCCTCCAAAAATACGGACACAAAATCGACCCCACAACCCTTATGGGCCAAACAAAAAACCAAACCACCCCCCAAACCTTTCTAGACTGGCCCATAACCCCCGCTGAGTGGCTAGTCCTGCTAACCCTGCGCTTATTCGGCGGCACAACCGATGAAGAAACCCTGCGCAAACAACTCCTATACAACCACACTCAACCCAAAGCCTACGCCCTAACCGAAGCCGAACTAACCAATGCCCTAAAAAACCTCACCATCGACAACCTCAAACGCAACGCCTGGCTAACCTATAGAGACCAAACAAACCCCAAAAATCAAACAACACCTAACAACAACCCCAAAACCGACCCAAACAAACCCGAACACCTGCGCATATGGAGTTTAGCCATAGCCGACGATGAAGTTGCTAGGCGGCTTCTCGATAGCACCTTTAGAGGAGAAAAAGCAGGCGGAGTTAAACACATACAAACCATCATAACCCAACAAAAAAAGTACTGGCAAAACGGCTGGATCGTAACCATAGACACAGGCCAAACAGATGCAAGCATAGCCGATCTCTACATCACCCCCACCCTGCCAATCCCCACCCCAAAAGGCAAAGGCCACATCGACCCCAACTGCTGGAACTACAAACACAGCTTTGCAGTTGAAGTAGAGAGCTACCCACAAAAACACTGGGACCGCCTAGAGAACAACTATAGACGCAACAAACAAATGGGCTTCCCAACAATCTTTATAGTCCCCAACCAAATCGATGCAGATAAACTAAAAGACAAACTCACTGAATGGAAAGCCACCATAGTGGCAAAATCTGCAAAATTTGAACCCGACCACCCCGAGATGGCAACCATCGAAATAGACCCAACCCTTGGTAGCCAAAACAGACTTCTGGGCTTCTGTAAAAACAACCCCGATTCTCCCTCATAGGTCTTGTTTTGTTTTGTTTGTTGTGGTTGGTAATTAAATTTGGTTGTTGTGTTAGGATCTTATCTTGTCTTGGGGTGCTGAAGTCTTATATAGCGCTGAGGCGAGGTCGCCTTATGAATAGTGATTGTGTTATTGAGATTAAACAGTTGCAAAAAACTTTTGTTTTAAAGGAACGCGGTAAGAAACGCCAAGTGGAAGCTGTTCGAGGAGTGGATTTAGTTGTTAAGCGGGGACAAATTTTTGGGTTTCTGGGTCCAAATGGTGCTGGAAAATCAACCACTCAAAAAATGCTCTCAACCCTTCTGCGTCCCAGCGGAGGAGAAGCAACCGTTCTAGGTTATGATTTAGTTAAACAGTCCGATAAAATTCGCCAAAACGTAGGCTTTGTAAGCCAAGCCGGAGGAGCAAATTTAGCGTTTAGTGGAACAGAGAATTTGGTTCTCCAAGCCCAACTCTTTGGCATAGACGCAACAACTGCTAAACGCTCCGCCGCCGAATTTTCTCAGCGCTTTCAAATGACTAGCTACATCGATCGCCCTGCATCCACTTATTCCGGTGGACAGAAGCGGCGTTTAGATATCGCTTTGGGGATGATTCATCACCCTAAATTGCTCTTACTTGATGAGCCCACAACAGGGCTTGATCCCCAGAGCCGGGCCTATCTTTGGGTTGAGATACAAAAACTCAAAGACGACGGCGTTACCATACTGCTAACAACCCAGTACATGGATGAAGCAGACAAACTCTGTGATACCATCGCCATTATTGATCATGGCCAAATTATAGCCCAAGGCACCCCTGATGAGTTAAAACGCTCCGTAGGCGGCGACACCATCGTTTTTAGTTTTACCTCCCCTGAGGTTGTCCATAAAGCTGAAGAATTGCTAACCACCCATGTAAAGCTGGAGCGCCTCCAAGTGAGTGAGAACTCGGTTTATCTTACCCTAAAGGATGGCGAAAAAACACTGCCCGATCTGCTACGCTTATTGGATGGTTCCGATTTACCCGTTCATAGTGTGACCCTTGCCCGGCCCAGTTTAGATGATGTGTTCTTAAAATATACTGGACGCTCAATGCGCGAAGACGGTGAAAAACAATGAAGTTACTCCATGACGTACGCCTGATGTTTAGCGCAAATATGATTCACAGCCTCAAAAGTCCCATATTTATCTTCATAAACATGTTCCAGCCTTTGATGTATCTTATTTTGTACATGCCGTTGCTGGGCGGATTGGGAAGTGTTCCAGGGTTTACTGATGGAAACACTGCAAACGTTTTCATCCCCGGACTTTTGGTCATGCAAGCAATTTTCGGCTGCGCATTTGTAGGCTTTCCTCTAATCGATGAAATCCGCTCAGGCGTCATTCAACGCTACCTCGTCACCCCAGTGAGCCGCTCAGCCATCATACTTGGCAAAGTCCTACGCGACGTAGTTGTCTTGCTTGCTCAGTGCATACTAATAACACTGGTCGCCCTCCCCTTTGGACTAACCCTAAACCCCGCCGGCTTTGCCTTATCCCTAGTCCTCTATGTCCTAATAGGCGCCATCATGGCCTGCCTCTCCTACTCCTTTGCGCTTATCTACAAAGTCGAAGACGCCCTAGCACCCACCCTAAACACCATAACCCTCCCAGTCTCACTTCTATCCGGCATATTTCTCCCCCTAGCACTTGCCCCCCTCTGGCTGCAATACCTCGCAAAAATCAATCCCTTCTCATACGGCGTAAACGCAACCCGCGACCTCTTTGTCGGAAACTTTCAAAGCATCAACATACCCCTAGGCTTTATCATAATCAGCATTATGTCCATCATCATATTCTACTGGTGCCTCCAATCACTCAAAAAAATGACCACCTAACCACAACAACAAACCCCACCCTCACAATTCACCGCTACCCAGCTTTTCTTCCTCCTCTCTTCATTGTTTATCTAACGACTTTTTCAAATTGAGCAAAAAAGGCTCTCTCTAATTTTTACCCTGCACCGTCAACTTGCACTAACACAAAGGCAAAGTCTCTGTTTTGTGTTGTTAGAGTTATGGCCGGTTGGGTTGGGTTTGATTCATTTTTACGTAAACTTTATGTTGTATAATGTGGAGTTATAGCGGGGATAGGCATGAATAGGTTTGTTTGTTTCGTGTTGTTTCTCTTTTTTACAGGAGTATTTTTGGCTGTTGGGGTTTGTTCGGTTGAGGCTTTGCCTTTGGTTGAGGATTCTTGGAGTTCAAAGGCTTCGATGTCTCAGGCGAGATCGGGTTTGGGGGTTGTTGCTGTGGAGGGTAAGATCTATGCGATCGGCGGCACCACCTCGGGTCTATTTCCTGATAAACTTGTGGGTACTAATGAGGTGTATGATCCTGTGACGGATACTTGGACTACTTTGGCGGCTATGCCTACGCCTAGGAGTCATTTTGCTATAGCAGCTTATCAAAACAAGATTTATTGCATAGGCGGATATGTGGGTGTAACCAAGGATCGGTGGGGATTCTATTCGTATATCACTTCGGATGTGGTTGAGGTTTATGATACGACCACAAACACCTGGACAAAGGGTCTGGCCCGTCCGCCCTACACGTTGACGAACAGACAAGCGTTGGTTGTAAATGGGCAAATTTTTGTTCCGATGGGTTTTCATAATTTGTGTATGTTTGATCCGCTTACTGGGGTGTGGACTGATCAAGGTTTGATGCCTGTGACTCCTCAGAGTAGTCGTTCGGTGGCTAGTTCGCGTCCTGTTGCGTTTGTTATGGATAATAAGATTGTATTTACTGGTGAGTTTGTATCCCGCGATTTTCCAGAGTGGAGTGATCTCTATATTTATGGTTCTCCTGAGCCGATGGTTTTGGTTTATGATCCTGTGTTTTGTGTTTGGAGTCGGGAGGTGGTGGGGCCTATGATTTTTTGTTCTGGGGTGGGTTTGATGACTTCGGGTGTTTTTGCTCCTCAGAGGGTTTATTTTTTGGGGCAAGCGCCGGGTAGTACTTTTCGTGAGGTGTTGACTAATCAGGCTTATGATTTTGCTGATAATTCTTGGTTACTTGGGGAGGCTATGCCTCATCTTCGGTTTGATTTTGGTGCGGTAATAGTTGATGATGTTTTGTATGTGATTGGCGGCTATGTTTCTTCGGAGGTTGCTGGGAGTTCTTCTGTGGTGTCTGTTGCGTTTAATGAGATGTATGTGCCGTTTGGTTATCGGTCTGTTCCTGTGGTTGAGCTGGTTTCTCCGGTGAGCCAGGTTTATAATGGGTCGAGTATAGAGTTGGAGTTTGTTGTGGATCGTCCGTGTAGTTTGTTGTATTATTGTGTTGATGGCGGGGATCTTGTGACTGTTGAGGGTAATGCTACTTTGTCAGACTTGTCTTCGGGTGTTTATAGTGTGGTGGTTTTTGCGGAGGATATGTTTGGTAATGTTGGTGTTTCAGAGACGGTTGTTTTCACGGTTGTTTCTGAACCTGATTCTATATTATCTACTCCTGTTTTGGCGGTATTGTGTGTAGTGCCTGTGTTAGTTGTAACTGCTTTCTTGTTGTTTTTGAGAAGACGCAGGTCGATCCGCTCTTTGCAGACGGGTTGATGTGCAGTAGGTGTCAAAATGGTTTATGCGGCGGTGGAGCAGATTTCTCTAAACGTTACACACCTTGTTTTCAGCAAAATTTGTATCTACACAAGAACATACGCTTGTTTTCTGTATCTCAGTTGGCAGGATTAATGTTAATGCTGAAAAGTCGAATAGACACCAATGGCGATTTTTTACACACCTTATAACGATCTCTGTTGAGTGCTCTGCAAACATAAAACTTTGTACTGTACCTGTTGTTCTTTAGAGTATCACGTGTTTCTTTGATCTGCATTTTAATTTTTGCCTGTTTGGTTTAAAAATTCTTGGCAAATAGTGTGAGTGATGATGCTATGGCTATCTCAGTAGTAGTGTGTAAATTAACTAAATCAAGTTGTAGCCAATGCGGTTTGTTGATCTTTGTTATTGTTGAGGGTGGTTTGGTTGTCTGAGTTGGTGTCGTCTTTGTGGTTTGAGGATGTGGGGTTTTTTCATGAACCTATACTTGATACTCCGCTTGGCCGGTTTTCTATACGTCAAACCCTTATCTTTTTAGTCTTTGGTCTCTTGGCTTGGCTTGGTTCGCTTCTTTTTTCTGATTTGGCGCTAAAAATTGTGGTAGCCGGGTCGATATTTTTTAGTGGTGCTGCCATTTTTACTCGAAAAATCAAAACTCTGCCCCCCGAAGTTCACCTGCTCTACCTGATACAAAGAGGTCCCTTGCAAAAACCCCCAACTAACCCCGAGTCGATTGAGCCTCCAACCCAGTCGTTGTTGCTCTCGGCCACTCTTGGGGTCCCCCTAAAAGTGGTTGGTGTACTCAAAGATCTCACAACTGGTGAGGTTCTCTCAGATAAACCCTTCAACGTAAATCTAGACAACATCCCCTATGCAAAGGGTCTGACTGATAAAGAGGGCTTTTTTTGCACCTACATTGTTCCTGACCGCTTCGGCCTTTTCCAAATAACTATCCAGCCCGAAGACGCCCAAGAACCCATCCAACAAATAACCCTAAACGTTAATTCTAAAACGGAGGCAACCCAAAACGCAGAAACTAAAAAAATCAACCCCTGAAACTTCTCTGTGCACCTATGAAGTGTTCCCCGTAAATTTTGTCATGCTTCCCAAACAAAGGCGTGTTGAAACTCTTGGGCGCTTCCAACGGCTCCTAAACAGTTTGCCTTGTGAAACAAAACTAAGTGCTCAAAAAACTCAACAAACCCTTGAAATCGCAGAAAACCAACTCACAACCACCTACTATCGCTTCTACCTCCAAACCCAAGAACCCCTTGATTGGTTAATTGAGCAATGCGGCTTTAAACACCAACCCCTAACTGAGCTCCCCCAAACCAAAGTTACCCAAACTTTTTCTAAATATCTCACCCTTGAGAGCGGTAGACTCGAACAAACCTTCACAGTGTATCAGTTGCCCGGAACATTGTTGCCCGGATTTATAAGTGAACTCTATGGGTTATGTGAGCGTGTGTTGATCTGTATTAGGCCTCTCTCCCCTGAGGCGGCCTCTGCACAAATGGGCAAATACCTCAGATTACTAAAGAGCATTCTCTTAGCTGATCAAACCAAGGGCCGTCTAACCAAAGACGAAATCAAACATAAACACAACATGGCTCAAGTCACCTACCAAAATCTCATCGCTGCCACCACGCGTCTCTTTGAATTAAAAATTAATCTTACAATAGAAGCCGCCACCCTTGCAGAACTCAAAACTAACACTAAAAAACTTAAAGACACCCTCCAAGCACGATTTATACGCTTAGACTGCCCCGCATATATGCAGCCTGAACTGGCTCAAGGCGAGGTAGCAAAAAAACTTGTAGTGGACACCACCACTGCTAGTGCCTTTTTTCCTTTTGTCTCAGCTGATCTAGTGGAGTCGCCTGGCGGAGTATTTTTAGGTGTAAATCAGCTCACAGGCGCACCGGTAATGTTTGATCCCCATTTACGCATGAACCAAAACATATTGATCCTAGGAAAAAGTGGTAGCGGCAAAAGCTTCACCTCAAAGATCCTCCTCACCCGTCTGCTGCAAAAACACAAAAACCTCGCCTATTACATCGTGGATCCCGAAAACGAATACAGCGAAGTCGCCCGTTGCTCAGACGCCGAAATCCTAGATATCACCGCTGAGAAACAGTTAGGCTTAGATCCCATCCAGATCTTTAGCGACAACAAAGACACCGCAGCAGGCATCCTTGCCGATCTAACCGGCATAGAGGACCACCACAACTACCAAGAACTGCGCACTATTGTGGGCATAAGCAAAGATCTGCTTGAAGTCTACCAAAACAGTCCCCCCAACCTAAAAGACCGTCTCGCACCCTTTGTAACAGGGCCTGATAGTTTTCTAACTCTGGGCCAACCCCAGCGATTCTCTGAGCGCATGGTCTTTAACCTAAGCGGTCTGCACCGACAGCTTGCCTTAACACAGCGCCGCAGTCTAACCTTTCAAGCGGCAAACGTTTTGGTCTTTAGTAAAATCTGGCAAATGCTTGACAACACCAAATTCCTCCCTCTCCACACCCCCAAACTAGTGATAATCGATGAACTCTGGCTATACACCGCACTGCCCGCCTCAGCTAGCTTTCTTGAAGGCGTCTCACGCCGAGGCAGAAAACGAAACGTAATTTTACTGCTAAACTCCCAACGTTTAGCCGATGTGGTGGAAAACCAATCTGGGAAAGCAGTTATTGAAAACTGCGCAACCAAAATGCTGCTCCGACAAGACGAATCCGCCATAAGACTTGCAGGCCAAACCCTAGGATTGTCCCATACCGAACAAGAAGCATTGCTAGAGTTAAACCAAGGCCAAGGACTGATTACCGCAGGCGACATCCACCTGCCCATCGACTTCCTAGCAACCCAAGAAGAATACTCCCTTTTTACCACCAAACCCACCGAAAGAAAAACCAACCCAACTTGAATGATGGATGGCACTAACAAATAGATGTTGCAAATTACAAAATAGCTGGCCTGTCAAACATTTATCCAGATCCCTGGAGTACGGTTAACCAACACAGGAGGTCGCCTGTGGATGTCATAAAATCGGTGCTTTCTTTGCAGGCACGGCGGCTTTTCGAGGTCTCTATTTTTTTGTCTGTCTCTATGGCGGTATGTTTCTGATGTTGGTAGAGGTTTTGGAAAACATTAAATACCTACCATGCATGGTGGTATCTGAGGAAGAAACAACGACTGAAGAAAAGAAAGTCTCATTTATTCAGTACAATGCTGAAGGCAATAATCTGGAAGCTTTTCTTGGCCCCTTAGAGGCAAATATACTTCAAACCATGTGGGATTTAAAAAAATATCCCATAACCGTTCGAGAAGTGTTAGAAAAACTCAAACAGCAAAAATCAATCGCATACACCACCGTTATGAACACAATGGATCGGCTCTACGAAAAAGGCCTGCTTGATAGAAAAATTGAAAAAAGCAAAAGCGGAGCCTACCTTTACTATGTGTATTGGCCTAAACTTGAGGAGACCAACTTTAAAGAAACGGCTGTTCGTCAGGTGCTGGGTAGTCTTTTAGATAATTTTGGTGATTTGGTAACTACTTGTCTTGTAGACAAAGCGGTACTCAATGATCAAGAATTAGAGGCTCTAAAAGAGCGGGTTGAGAAAAACCTAAAAGAAAAACAGAAATAACGCTGATGATTTGCTATGGTGAGTATTGCTGATTTTGTATTTCAACTCAGCCAGCCTGCCTTTTTCTACTCCCTAGTTTCTCTTCTTGCAGCTTTTTTCTTCATTAAAATTTACCTAAAACTTAACCCCTCGATCTCTAGGTATCGTCGGAGTTTAATGTGGTTAGTGCCGTTGGTTCTTCCGGTTTGTGTGTTGCTTGTATTTCAGCCTCAGATAATGATGGCGGCGGTTCAAACCATTTCAATCAAAGTTTCAGGTTATGAAATCCTTGCTGTCTCACCTAGTGTTTTGTCGGTTACCGGCTTGATTTGTCTTAGCGGAGCTATTACCGCGGTTGTTTTTTTGGGTTTGGTACTGTGTTTTGGTAGCAGATTTGCTCATAAGCGGTTTCATATCGTTTTGATGGCTCCAGATGAGTATGTGGATGTTCAACAAAAAGTTAAGACAACCGCGCGTAGTCTTGATCTTAAGGCGCCCAAAGTTGGTTTAGTGGATGATTTGGTGCCTAATGCCTTCACTGTTGGGCATGGACGTGGGGCTACCATAGTTTTTTCTTTGGGGCTTCTAAATATGCTTAATCTTGATGAGCTGTCTGCTGTGATTGCGCATGAGATGGTGCATATCAAAGAGAAAGATTTTCTCTTCAAAAGCACTGTAAACGCCTTGAGTGTTTTGTCATTTTTTAATCCCTTTGCCTATCTTGCGGCATCCCATGTGCAAAAAGAGCGGGAGTTGCATGCAGATGCAAAAGCGGCTGTTTTACTTGATGAGCCGGGTGTGTTGGCGGGGGTTCTTGCAAAAATCGAATCTGTTGTAGCACAATTTCCTAAGCCTCGCTTTGTTGATGTTGTGTCTTCTAATTTGTTTCTTGTTTCTCCGCTTGTTCCTGCGCCGCGTTTACTTCTTGCGTCGCATCCCAAAATAACTCAGAGGATTCAGAACATAAATTTCCTCAAAAATGGCTCTTCTAAGAAACGCCGTCGTTTAGTTTCAACTATTTTGTTGGTGTGTGTGCTTGTTTGTGGTGTTGGGGCGGTTGTTTATACAGCTATGCAGGTTCAAGATTTGGCTTATCAAAATGGGTGTGTTATGATGATGGCGGAGAATCAGAAGTATTATCTCTATAATGATGCTTTGGGACGGTTTAATCCTGGTGCTCCTACGGGAATTCTTTTTCTTGATGAGGAGAATGCGTTGCGTTTTCTGTCTTATTTAGCCTTAGATGATGTATATGTTGCTGGCTATGAGTATTTTGATGGTGCTTGGTATACTGCGTGTTATTTGTCTTGTTGTGTTGGCGCCAATGGGGAAACTGTTATTGGTGGTGGGGGGTCACCGTCGTTAGTTGTGTATAGTGATCGTGTTGTTGTTGCTGGGCAGAGCGGTTGTCCGTTTTCTCCGTTTGATTCGTTGCGCTTAAAGCCTGATATTGTTGTGTATGATCAGCAGCATTTCAGGATGAGTAATATGTCCTAGTCTATGTTTTGGATATAACCAAAATTTACCTACCATTGTCAATAGTAAGTAATATATGGTTCACTGCACACAACATCTAACAACGAAAAAGGAGAAATGTACCATGAAACTAAACCTAAACTATATCTTCGGTGGGTTAATGGTGGCTGTTTTCCTAGTTACCTGCCTGTCTTTGCCTGTCTTATCCGCGGCAAACAGCGAACCCACAGTGTTTGTCGGAGGATATCTATGGTCCATAGCAATATCTCCCGATGGCAAAAACATCTACGTCACAAACAGCGAAACCGTCTCTGTAATAGACACCTCTGCCAACAAACTCTTAACATCAATAAAGACCGGCGACAAACCCTGGGCAGCAACTACATCCCCTGATGGCAAATACGTCTATGTCATAAACCGCGACCTATACTACGCCCAACTGGACGTGCCCTATGTACTGCCCGATGGACGCCAACTATTTGAGGCTACAGTTATGAATGCATCACTTTCTGTTATAAGCACCGCTACAAACACAGTGGTGGCAACAGTTATGGGCATAGATGATCCTTTGGCCTTGGCAGTGTCCCCTGATGGCAAATATGTCTATGTACTAGACAACAAACCCTCTGAGGCAGCAGTTGGAGGCGGCGGAGATCTTTTAGTGATAAATACAGCCACAAACTCTATCTCATCTGTACTGTCTTTCATAGATGGAATCCCTCTGGATTTAGTTGTCTCACCTGACGGAAAATACGTTTATTTCACACAAGGCACAGGCTTTATCTCAGTAGTAGACACCACAACTAACACACGAGTAGCCCGCATATCCTTTGGCTATGGCAACGGCATCAATTATTTGGCAATATCACCTGATGGAGCATTCCTTTACATAGCAGGCTTTACAGATTATCTGACAGGTACTCTGGGCGTTTATGTAGTAGACACCAAAACCAACACCATAGTTACAGCTATATCTGGCTTAGGCGCCCCAAATGGGTTAACGGTATCCCCTGATGGAAAATATTTGTATGTCACTGAGTTATGGAATAATACAGTTTCAGTAATAAACACAAACACTAACCGCGTTGAGTACACTATCAGTGCCGGCGTAAACTACCCCCAAGGAATTGCCATATCCCCCGACGGCAAGACTCTGTATGTAGCGAACAACGTATACGCCCCCAAGAAAGACTGCGAATTCGGTGTAGACTACTTTGGGGAAATTCTAACAACACATACTGATCCAAATACCATCGAAACCACAACAACAAGTAGTGCTTCTGCGTTTGAGTCTTCAAATTCAGACATCTACGTTGTTGCTCAAAGTGTAGGCAATGCGGCTTCAAATTCTGATGCTGATTCGTTTGTTCCCTTTAGTCCTTTGCAGTCACTGATAATTGTGCTAATTTCCTGCGTAGTTGCAGCAGGCCTTCTAACGGTCGTACAAATGAAATACGGATCTGCAAAAAAACACCAATAAACCCAAACATAAGATCTAACAATGTGGGCTAAACGCCCACAAGTTAGCCTTTTTCTATTCTGTTGATATTTTGATCGTGCTTGTCGTATTGTTAAGCCCTGTTTGAGCTATCTGGCTATCCACCAAATACTTGGATGATGTTATCCGGCAGACTATTTGTTGCTCTGAGCCAACACTATTTCGATCTATAACGCTTGTTTTATGGAATTTCTTTTGTGAGTGCCAGTGGCAACTATTTGTTTGCATCAAGCGTTTGGCGTTATTATGACTACTGTAAATGAATGTACCTTAAACCTTATTTTAAGTCCTGCCCACGTATTGCTTTGACCGCATTATAAGTTAGGATATAGATGTTTTAGTTTACCTCTTGCTTGTTTTGTGGTAAAATGCCAATCTATCTGCTTACCCGAACCATTTCGATCTGCCGCCCAAACCGAC
>Ga0123354_10000366_pt1 | contig 42868 bp, 20 predicted proteins | sample TergutLab28metaG_2_FD_97872 | JGI IMG/M metagenome (GOLD analysis project Ga0123354, IMG submission 97872) | Labiotermes labralis P4 segment gut microbial communities from Petit-Saut dam, French Guiana - Lab288 P4 | ecosystem: Host-associated > Arthropoda: Insects > Digestive system > Gut ... | reverse complement strand
GCCCCCATGCACACACTTCCATAAGCACGCTGAAGTCTCTGGTGAATTTCTGCAGCAGGGATTTCCTCTTTAATGAGAAATTCGATGACAGCACGCTGGCGAAACGACATATCGTTGTTGGCCATTTTGTTAGGAGTTATACTGGTCACATGATGCAAGCTATTGAGGTCACGAGACACTCGATAACACAACAGCTGGTTCCATCTACCACCATACTCTCCTTCGTCTGCTGTTCCCGGTTTGCATGCAAAAAATGGTTGCTCATGACTTTCGGTATGACCCTTGTATATAAACTGTGTTTCTGTAATGGTAATGAATGTACTGATATTTACACTTCCTGGAAGTAAATTATACCCAAGCATATTTCTCCACAGGTTGTCTTTGCATTTTTGTCTTTTTTTGTGTGTTAGATTGATCTTTTTGGATCTTATTTATATTGGGTATTGATATATTTTCCTAAATTTTCTGCAGAAAACCTTATATTAACATTCCAATTTATATGCAGTAAAAATTGTTACATTATTGTAATTAAGGCTTTGTTCGATGGATTTTTGATATAATAATATGATCATAATTCACAAAAATTGTAAAGAAGAGTTCTCCCTTGTAGTTATGAGAACTCTATTCCATCATAACATCTACAGCTGATGATGACTCCATGGATTGAAATTGAGTATTTTATAAAAACAAACATCATTATAATAAAAATAAGTGTGTCAATTGCATTATTCTTTTTATGTAATTTATGACACACAACTGCATGTTCTCTATTAAGACTTAATGTAGTACAATGCCAGCTAGATAACTGAATGCCATCTGAATCAGAATATCATGAAAATGGATGGCACATGTTTTTCAGCCTTATTTGGGATTTTATTTCAGATACAAATATATGCATGAAAAATTAATAATAATGTGCAGTCAAATGAATTTTCCATGTATTACGCTTTGTTGAATATTAACTTAATGGAAAACTGCCTCAAAGAAAGGTCGGGTGTGTTTTATTTGATGTACTAATTTTCTGTATGATGTAGTTTTTTAGGTTTAAAGTTTGTAATTGGTGTCAGGCTGGGAACTGTAATTTGTCTGTACACCATGAAACCGATATGACAAGTTTCGGTGTACACCCCGTTCTTTGTCCGTAATATGTAATTTTATTTTGAGTTTTGGCAGTAAATTTGAAAGTGAAACAGACGGACAAATAAGACCATGGTGTTATGTATTCATATTATCTTACATGGAGTAACTCAAGTAAACAGCACGAGAACGACCTCATACACGTCTCGAAAGGTGACAAATGCGATTTCTGTTTGCGTGCGGCGCGAGATCGAACCGTTAGCCGTAATACGATCCAGAGATTAACCTTTCTACAAACCGTGTATTTTGTAGCTTAAACGGTGCGCATCGATGAACTGATTACACGCGAACCGGAGGAGATTTTAATGCATTACAAACCTTACACAACAGATGGCAGACATATCGTACATCATGGAGCTTGTATTTGTGGCAGTGTAACAGTGTGACCAGCCAATATGTAAAGAATCTGGTGAAACTGATTTGGTGCTGTGATGTTAATAATGGAATTTTTATTGTGGAATGAGAGGTTTTCTGTGAACAGTTTTTCAGCAAAAGTGCTTACCATGCTAAGGACCGTCACTTAAAATCTGCTAGCAATGAGTCACTACCACGCTGTCTTATGACCCATTTTGCAATTTACTGTTACAACATGCTTCCGGGAGCGATGATTGATAAGTGGTTGTTTGACAGTCATGTGGTTCAGTTTTGTTGTAAATGTGAAGTGTATTAATGTGGGAATGGATTTTGATCCATGGTCCTTGAAGATTTGAAATAAGGTTATCAACATTTTCCATCCGAAGGTTCGTTCTGTTCGAGTATATAATAATAATGCAATCATAATGATTACTGGTATGATTGTGGACTTTGACAAATGAACCTTTTTTGTTTGACAGTTTAAGCATGGCAACTACATCAGTATTGGATTGGACAGTAGACGATGTTGCTATTTGGCTGCGTGGGAATGGACATGAACAGTACATACATTTACTGTGTTGGAACCATCGTATTGACGGGAAAGCACTACTTCTCTTGACTGAAACAGATTTTCGGACAGACCCTCTTAATATCCAGGTGGACATTTATGTTATGTTTTAACTTGCCAGGTTTTGTTCCTGTAGGGATATACAGATTTCATTATAACAACATGCAGAAGGTGCATGTGCTGGGAAAATGTGAATGTATGCCACTGTTGATATCCCCTGAAATAATGTTTATTTATGTCATATGTTTATAGTGACAAGTTAAGGGATGACTTGGTTTAGAGTGGCTTGTGTGGGTTGTATATCTTAATTGCATGGCATGTGAGGGGTTAGATCTGTAAGACTGTCACTTGACTCAAAAGGAAGATGGTGAGCTGTTATGCATTTATCTCTGCTGATACTGTGTAATAGGTATGTGTACTAATTTGCTAGATATTTTCTTTAAAAAGCATGACTGCTGTAGCTGAAAGTAAAATTCAGATACAGGCCATTAGAAGTTGTAATGTGTTATATGTTTGTTGTTTTTGAAATAATGTTAATTTTTATAAATGAAATATTTCTTCTCCACATAGCAAAGTGAGACCACTGAATTAGTTGGCTTTCGGTGTGTAATTTTATTCTCTGGTGTTACACATACCAGAGCTGAAGTAATTACAGGGAAGTCTCCTTCGCTGAATTGTGATTCATATTCCACTGTGACATGTTTTCACACATTACACAGTTCAAGCAGAATTTTTAATTCCTTCTTCTGTAACTTAAAAAAAAAAAAAATAAAAATAAAAAATAAAAATTCACCCAAATTCATGCAACTTTAAATTTGTAGTTTGCTATCCAGAAGTATAAAGATTGAGATATACAAGACTGTAATTTTGCTGGTTGTTTTGTCACTCACATTGAGGGAGGAACATAGGATGGAAGTGTTTGGATATAGGGTGCTGAGGAGAATATTTGGGCTAAGAGGGACAAGCTAACAGCTGGAGTGGAAAAAACTATTGGATGAGGAGCTTAATGATCTCTACTCGTCACCAAATGTTATTAAGATAATCAAATCAAGGAGATGGAGATGAACGGGACATGGAGCATGTACTGGGGAAACGAGTGTTACATACAGAGGTTTGGAGGGGAAACCTGAGGGAAAGAGACCTCTTGGATGACTCAGGCATAGATGGGAGGATCATGTTAAGATGGGAAGTGGGATGGGGGAGCTTGGACTGGGTTGAGCTGGCTCAGGATAGGGACAGTTGGTGGACACTTGTGAACATGGTAATGAACCTTCAGGTTCCATAAAATGCAGGAATTTCTTGGCTAGCTGAGAACTGGCTAGCTTCTCAAGAAGGACTGTGCTCCATAGAGTGAGTACTTTTTATTATATAGTGTTTGTTGATATGTAAGTCAACTAATATCCTTCTTTTCCAGTATGCTTTCTTCTGTTGCCAATCATCTGTTATGTTCCAGAATCAAAAGGTTTCTTAGAATTATGGAGTTACACATTTTGAAGAACTTATGAAGTATACCTTTTTTAAATAGTATGTTATTTGCAGGTGTGAAATATTTAGTTCTTCGAGCTCACATTTTCCTACAAGGCATGTGTCCATGATACTGTTATTCTTAAGTATTATGTTTAGTGGTTCTCAGATATTTTCAGTCAGACAGAATATTGTGGCCAGTGGTTACTACAGCTGTATGTCATTTTTATAAATTACTCATCATTTGATGCCATATAATCTTAACGACTGAAAGCGCCATTAAATAAACCAAGAATGATGAATAATCCTTACACCCTTTACAGTTACATTTGACCTCTGTTCATCTGACTTTTGCAGAAGTTAAGTCACCCAGACAAAAGTAGAGAAGTTGTTTTAATCAAACAGGGGAAGTGCTGTGACATATATGTGATGTTTATCTCTTCCTCTGTTTGTATAATGAATGAATCGTGATTATGGACATATTTTTGTGCCAGTCTTCAAATAATAGTGCTGCACCATTTGTAGTTCTCATAGAAAGAAATATGAAGAAAACATCAGTTATGGCATTAGAGCTTTAGTGCATTTAAAGAAGTTTACTGTTAGAGGGACAAAACAGGTTGTTAGCTTCTTCTGGCCTTGGTTCTTGTAACATTCTTTGGCTTTTAAAAGTATTCTTATCAACACAGTAGTTAGGAACATGCTGACAATATGACAACACTGTGAGTACTGGTGGTATTGCATCATTAATATTTCATCTATTATCTTCTTCATTGTTTTTTAACATATATTTCACAGTGTGGGGACCAATAACTTTTGCCTTTTATGTACATATGATAAGTTTATGTACTTGGGCAGCTGACATGCATCTGTAAATATGGATATATTTCTTCAGTGAATCTTAATTGTGTTGTGTCTATAAATTCGTTGTTTTTATTGGATTTTAGGTACTAGGTGATGTGAAACGACTGAGCTTAAGTCTCCGCCGTTTACAGTTGGAGAACCAACATGCATTAATAAGTCTTGGCTATGATCCTGCCTCCATATTACATCTCTCAAGCACTTCTTTTTTAGGTCCAAACTCTGTGATGATGCACTGTTATGGTTCACAAAAAAATGAGGTTAGTTTTATTTGATGTTCCAGACCTTAGTAAAACTTGACTGTAATCAGATTTGCTTTGAGCCTTTATGGGCACACACATTTGAAAATGTGGTACAATGTTGATTTGGTTTTGCATTATTTAATGCATTGAGGGGAATCCACTGCAGGTAGTTCTTGGTTTATGCAGTTTTGATGTATGGAATTTGGATTTACGTGGTTGGAAATGAACCCTTAAAACATGCAGCGAAATATCCTGGCAGGTCTAATCAACAGCCCCAATAACTCCTTCACTCACTGCACCCTCTGCACTAGCTCTAGAAAGCATGTCCAGTGGAGCAGTCAATGTGTCTTTTTTGTAACATCTGTTTCTCTCAGATATGAGGAGATTTATTTTCTAATTCAAATTATCATATTACACTTACTGTAATTTTATTCTCTCTTGCCATTTGAAAATTTGGTGGTGTTGGGTAGGCTGGTGTGGAAATGTCCTCCCCTGACCTGGACATTCCAGTTAGGAAAATTTTTCTCATTCAATGCAAGTTTCTTTTGTGTAATAGTTTTTACAAATGCATTAACAACACAAACTGAGAACTACTTTTACTTTACTTATGTAGTTACTTTATGCAGGGTGATTTTTGTCTTCATTACAGGATCTTATATTTGAGGTTATTCCCTGTCAAGAATGCCCTACAAACATAAGGTCTATTGATGTTTGCAGCCTTGAGGCATGTACACACATGACCTTGAAACAAACTGTACTCAGCATGACAGAGTGCCTCCCCATTTTTCCCATTTTAGTCATGCTTTGAAAACATATCTTGATCATCACTCCCCTGGTTTGTGGATTGATTGTGGTAGACCACATCTGCGATTCAGATCACACCACACCTGCTTAGATTTTTATCTGTGGGAGCACTTGACATACTGGTGTACCAGCAGAAATTGGTAATATGATTATGCATTGCTGCATCACATTTTGGAAAATACAACCCCTTTACATGTTAAACAGGATGAACTCATGTAAGTTATTCAGTTATACACGTACAGTGATACTTCGGCTAACGAGTGACCCTGCTAACGAATTTTTCGGCTAAAGATTTTTTTCACTGTTTTTTGGACTCGGCTAACGAATATGGATTCGGCTAACGAATGTTTTAGTGGATGCGAACACTAACATAAAGCAGCAAACATGAACGGTTGGGCCATTCCAGGAGCTTGTCTTTTCCGTCTGTATGTGTGTTTTGGCTAACGAAGATTTTGGCTAATGAATGTGATTCCAGAATGAATTATCTTCGTTAGCCGAGGTATCATTGTATGTGCTAGGATGTGTTTGAAGCAGAGAGTGTTCATTTTGAACATTTATTACAAATTCAGCAGTAAGGACTTTGTGTTTAACTTTACTTCTTACCTATTTTTTTACCAATCATGTTAGTGATTAAACTATAACTGTCTGAGAATTGGACCCATATTTATTTGACATTAGTGACTGGGAATGACCTCAGAAATAAAGTTTTTTAATTTTCTATAGTCCATAGTAACAGCATGGCAGAGGCATAGATTTGTGCAGTTTGAGAGTGACACTAGTGTTGCTTCGGCTAGAGTCCTGAAGTGTTGTGTGGTAATACAGGTGGATTTTTGAAAAATATGAAATTTTTATGTTAGGGCAATTTTTTTGTATAAAGTAAAACAACAGAATGTTGGCTACGTGAAATCTGCTTTTGGATAGGTGGTGATAACTAGTGAACCACTTGAGCTAAGTGTTCACAATTGGGTATGCAGGTAGAATATAAATATGCGTTCATATAAATATGCCATCACAACCCAAGTCATCTGAGGTGTGATGTTGTGTCTGTGGGTAAGTGGTTCTGGATCATTTGAAGATCATAAACCACTTGTAAGTGGCTTGGATCATTTGAAGATCGTAAACCACTTACCCAATGACATTATCACATACTAGATGCCTTGAATCCTCATGTGATACACTCAATGAGTGAACAGTTACGCGTGTGGTGATGGTAAAACTTAAGGATACACTTATTAGTTTTAGTGGAGACAGAATTGGGATTTAATGAATAAAGGCTTCACAGTTATAAGAATTTCGTAATAATAGAAATAGGTATGTAGGGTTACAAATCTTTTCAGTAAGAAAATAGGCTTTCTCATTTCTGACCACAGTGCTTTGTGTTATATTACTCTTTCTTTCTGTGCATGTTGAGTATGTTGTATTTACAAATATTACTGTCTTCACCTGAGCCATTATTTGGGTTCCTTATAATATGGATGATGTGTAGCACAGTGTGTGCTGGGAGAGTGCAGTAGTGTAACTGTAAGACATGATGCTATTCATTATAAGATTCTCACAGACTTTCAGAACGTGATCCATAAAAAGAATAAAACCAACTTTCCTGTGTTATAACAGGCGCTGAAAATGCTGTGCCTGTACTTGTCTGCACTCTTATTACGATTTAAGTGAGTTGCCGTTCACCCAGAGTTCTTCCTGAAGAAATTCTCAAATTTCTCTTCATATGTCTTTTCATACTTCTTCTGTATGTGGGTTCATATTGCAGACTTGTTCTCTCAAACTACGTTTGAAATAAAAATGATGTGGGGTTGATTTAGGTGAGCATAATTGCTATAAACCATGGCATATTATTCTGTCACCAAACAAAGCTTCCGTAACTATCAGAGAATGCTTTCTGGCGATTTCTGTATTTTATGCAGCTTTCCTTTGTTCATTGTACAGTGTCTTAACAGCTGGGTTGTCCAGAAGTGACCCAATAGACTCAGTTTATTCGTGTGTTCATGGGTGTGTGTTGTGCTTGGAACTCTGGTCCCAGGAAATTTATGACAAAATTGACTTCAACCAGAACCACATTTCACATGCGATTCATGCAGAACAACTTGCTGTCCAGCAGTATATCAAACCTTATCCACACACATTACAGTAGCCAGTACTGAACATGTTGTTAGACCTAGTTAATTTTAATGGCAGTGGCTACTATTGCTTGGCAGTGAAATACATTTTGATTGCTGGGAGAGAGTAAGGACAGCCCTCTTAAATGTTATCAGTGGATGCACTATAATTAACTATAATTATCAGTCATCTAAATTTACAGAGTAGCTAATTTAGTGATGCAGGGCCTTCAGAGCTGATAAACACTTAGCTAATCCAGAAATTCCTTGGTTTGTGTGGTGGATTGAAATTTGTTTTTGCAGAGAAGTAATTTGAATACTTCATGTTCCAGGGAAGCGTGGACTCTTTGCTGTACACAGATACTGAACACCATCACTACACTCCTCCGTTATCAGAGGATGGCCGTGCTTCTAAACTCAGGCCAGAAATCTGGAAAGCTCTCATAAGTCTTGGATATTTGTTTGTAGTAACATGGATAACAGCATTTGTGATGGTGATTGTGCACGATCGTGTTCCTGACATGAAGAAGTATCCTCCATTGCCAGACATTTTCTTGGATAATGTTCCCCACATACCATGGGCCTTCCACATGTGTGAACTGACAGGGACATTGCTCCTGTTTATTTGGCTTACAGTTCTTATGTTTCATAAGCACAGGTTGGTTCTTCTTAACAGCATATTAAACATTTTATCTTTTAGCCTTTATAAAGGGTAATATTAGCTCTTAATAAAAGAGAGGTTACTTTATACAGTTCCCAGATTATGCTGTTGTGTACAGGACATTTAGAAATTCACACCAGTGGCCACCATGCAGTTTCTTGTGGATTTGGGTGAAATTTCACATGATCTAGATGTACCTTGTGCACAGCTGTCATGATTCAGATAAGATACACTGTGTAAAAACGTTATACATGTGCATGCCTACAGGCCCTGTGACTTGTTTATGAACATGGAGATGAAACTCTTTCTTGATAAAATTTGACTCAATACATAATACTTGCTAGAAACTTGATTATGGTGAGCACATACTCTGTTGCCACATCATATTCAAGTCTAATTGCTTCATCCATGAAAGTTATGTTGGTCAGAATTTTATAGGGAATTTTTATCTTAGTGTTCATGAAGCAGTTATGTGGGAGAGTCTGTATTTGCAAATTGATAGACACTCCTTATGTTTACTCCAGTTTGAAAAAAGTACTCTGATAAAACTACTAACTTTTCCATTTTCATGTTCTTTTAGCAAGCATACTTTATTTGAGGTGTGTGATAGTGTGGTCAGCAGAGCAAATAGAGGAAAGGAAGATGGATTTTTTTGTTATAACCTTCACAAATGGGGAAGTGGAGCCATGTTACAAATCTAGTTTCCTTGGAGGATGATACATGTGACAGTTTAAATTATTTTATGCAGCTTGTTTAATTTTAATATAATATCCCCATTAAATACACATTCATTGTTATTCCCATAAAATAAGCCATAGTGAAATAAAGTTGCATATTTTTATGTTACATATTTTTAATGAACTTATGGTTATAACCAGGAATTGAAAACTGTTAGTCCAGTAGAACTTGCAAACTCTCATATTGATTTTCACTCACTTCACCCCTCTGTTTTGTTTGCCAGCAAGAACATAACCTAAAGCCAGTTTTCTTAGAGTAATTAGCTATTGTGAAGGGGTCTACTGTTTCCAGCACTGAAGTCAGAAAATACAGGGCATCCAAAATAGAAAGCTCAATATTTGGTGGATCTTGGTTTTAGCTGTTAAAGCAGTGAGCATATCAACTTCTTCCTGAATCACTGCTTCATAAACTTGATGCCTTGATCCATGGATCATAGGACTGCTCGTTTGTTGGGATGGGAGGGAGATAATCTAATGGGTACTTCTGAAATTGATCAGCTGTTCGGTATGAGCAGGACAGTGGTCACTTAACACCAGTATCTCTTCCCCTCCCATTTCAACACACACAGTTCTTAAATAGTCCTCAAATACTGCACAGGTCATTGATGCAAATTTGTTGCTGGTTTATTTACAAGTCAGACTTTTCGTATGCTTAAATCATTCTGGCTTTTCAGCTTTACTGGCTACAGCCAGAGGCATTTGTTTACAACAATCCCTCTTGACCCATACTAACCCAGTAAAGTGGTCCTGCCTGTGCTTTGCACCATGGAAATTTTCACCATTAATACCAAAGACTTGTTGGATAGCTTCAGTGTTAAAATGTCTCTAGGTTCATATGCAGCAGTATTGACTGGAAGAATGGAGGAGTTCCATGTCTCCACTTCCAGATCCACACTTTGGGCCTTGCTCTTTATGGTTCCATATATGATGGTTGAACATTTTTTAAATCGGTCAAGCCATATGTTGTATGGTTCAAATTTGACATTAAGTTTCATTTCAGTTTCCGTTACCATTTATAACTCCATCAATATGTGTGTTCTGGGAATGTTCCATTCTGAACCACACATACAGTGCTCTTTTGATCTCTTCTTACTTCTCAGTCTTCACTGTCCTGTGTGGTACAGAAATGTTTACAGCTTCACAGAACTTTATAATTTCTTAGACATTATGGCTTTCATTGTAAAAGGTGATGGTGCCCAGTTCTTTTGCAATGGTCACAGGTGATGATATAGGATTTTAGCCTACTTTATGAATAATAGCAAGTTTATCTTTTATTAAAGGTACCTTCTGCTTGGTCCCAGCTTTCTTATCACCCATGCTGCATATGTTTTTATTGCACTTAATACCACTCAGCCATAAACATTCTTTGCAAAGTGTAACTGAAATCTTGTCAGACTTTCACAATATAATAATGACTACACAGTAAAAGCATGCTATGTGATGTGGCATGGTCTTGGCCTTCACTAAGCTTGTCACATGATGTTTACCACTTTGCATGGGAATATTGGTGTCATTATATTTGTTTGTGAGCCATGACGTAGTTGCTTGTGATATGAAATTGCCACCCCAAACATACATTATTTCTTCACCTAATTTTCACACCTCAGTTCTTGAGAGTGAAATGTTCGAAAGAAAGAATTAGTGCCTGAATTATGCAGTGAAAAATGGTACTAGGTGACAAATTATGTTGAGGAATTGAATGATTTAGGCATTATAGCATATTAAGTGGCAACTTCATAAACGGGGAAAGGGTACGTTCAGCTTACACGGATGATGTGATGGGACCACAACATATGTGTGTAAATGACTTTTGTGGGAAAACAAATAATGAGGGAGGAACGTCTTCAGCTAGTTGTTCTCTATATATGTATTTTTATGTGTTACCTTCCATGCAAGATTATAAATTTCCTTTGTTGTGCAATGACCGTGAACTTAGAAGCTAACTTCTTACATCCATGGGGCAAGTGGTGCTTGTGACCCTTTATGCAGTATATTTATGATCAGTGATGAAGTGTGTAAATAGAAATTTGATTTGTAGACTGTTTTTACTGTATGGTGACACACACCGGAAACGGGCCTTGGAAAACTGCTATTTGGCTGTCTGTTAATCAGGAAGTGCTGGATGACACTGTATTAGAAAATTTATGAATGCATTTTGGATTAATCTTTGATTTGGCTAATGTTTTACAATTCGTACTAGGTTCATTCTCCTGCGCCGATTCTTTGCATTGTCGGGAACTGTTTTCTTGCTTCGCTGTGTTACAATGCTTATAACTTCGCTCTCAGTGCCCGGGACACATCTCCAGTGCAACCCAAGGGTGGTTAAGGATTCAGATGACTGGAAGAAGCATGGGGAACTCTGGGCAAAGATACAACATGCCTACATAATCTGGAGAGGAGCAGGCATGTCTATTCAAGGAGTGAGAACATGTGGTGACTACATGTTCAGTGGTCACACCGTTGCTCTCACAATGCTAAATTTCTTCATTACTGAATGTGAGTATTTTAAAATTTTGAGGGTAGACGTTAAAAGAAATCTAATATGTTTAAATTTTCTTGTAATATAGTAAACTTAAGGGAGTGTATAAAGGGCTTTTAAATTAACTGGTGAACATGGTGTGGTTTGTTTGGTTGTGTCATATTTGGCATAACTATATGTAGATTTTGCCTGATGACCTTAATCTTATTTTAGATTCTCCAAAACTGGTCATAACAGAAGTGTCATGTTTATTTTAAGATTGTGCAGAACTTCACAACCTACAGTTTGTAGGTGTTATTTTAACACCCATCTTAAAAATTGTATGAATGCCATAAATTACTGTTGATGGTATAAGTATGCCATTTCCTGAAAATTGTGCATAGACAATTTGTACCAATTGTGAAGTTTTACATCAGAGTACAGGATGTCTATCTGCATATAGTTTAATGAACTTTTTTTTTAATGCAGGCTGCCAGTAAGTAATGCACTGAGATGAATTATTTATTGACAGTTGTATTATATCAAACATTTTATTTATGACCAAGCATTTGTCTTGTTTTTGGAATTAAGAATTAAATTCTTTTAACAAAATTGTATTATAATGCTTTGTATTCCCTTATATTTCAGATACACCACGACATCTGTACTTCGTCCATACCTTTACATGGCTTATAAACATGTTTGGCATATTCTTCATTCTGTCAGCACATGAGCATTATTCAATTGATGTTTTTGTCGCATTCTACATTACTTCACGTCTCTTTCTCTATTACCATACACTTGCTAACAACCAGGCTCTAATGCAGAGAGATTCAAATAGAACTCGAATATGGTTTCCACTTTTCAGTTTCTTTGAATCGTCGGTTGATGGTATTGTTCCTAACGAATATGAGTCACCACTTATTCCGTTAACTAAACTGCTTCTTTGGCTGAAAGATAGGCTGGGGAGGTTAGTGTCACTTACAGTGCAGGAATCCCATTCAAGAATGCGACACACTGATTCTAAAAATGAATAGTGTTATATAAGGTGAAAGAGTGCCAGGAAGATTACTGTTTAGGTCATGGGATAGGCAGTGCAACTGGCAAACACACATGGAAATTGTTTAGAGATGCAGTTATACGCTTTGTTTTGTAACTGGTAATACTGTCCACACCAACACAACAGATATATGTTGTGTTGGTGTGTACTGTATTACTAGTGATTGTCTAACAGCGGGATGATGTTGCCCAAATTCCTTTCTTTGTAATATATGTTTAATTGGAGACCTTTCAGTGAACTGTGATGTAAGTGGAGTGTGTTTGACCATAAGAAGAAGTCAGTGGAAACAACTGTGAAGCATATGATGCTGGTTAGTTGACTGCAAACATAACCTCTTTACATAAAAGTTCTGTTACCCTTATCCCCTGCCTTTGCCCAGTCACAAATAAATATTAAAGAGGCATAGAATATTTATCAGAATTTATAACATTCTGTAAAACACAGGTGGATAATACTATTCTAAATAAACCAATGGCCAAAGTATGAATTTGTAATACATCCAACATTTATATTAAAAATTTTTGAAGCTGTTTTCTTGTAAAGGATATGAAGTGATATTTCATGGTGTATTTGACACTTTCTTCAAGAAACCTTTTTCTCTGCATTGAATGATACCAGGCATGATGGTAAATCTGATAAAAATACAGTGCAGTTAAATGAAACCTTGCCGTCTTGAGGTGGAAATGATGCAGATTATTTATCCAGATCCTGTTTTAACATTACACTCCTGCCTTCCTTAAAGCCATATAAGCTGCTCCTGTTTTCAAGAAGATTGATTCATTGCTGGAATTTTGTAGTGTGTAACATGTGGTCAATTAAAAATTATGATGAAGTATGTACCTTCCATGTGATATGGCAAGTAAGTTGCATTCCTGGTTGGTAGATAATAGTAGGATGGTTAGACCAGTTTTATTCAAGTTTTATCAGTGTTCAGAACAACTTAGCACATAAAATAGTGAAATGGCTTCAGTGTCACGCAGTGTGATTAACACTGTGGTTGTGGAATCCTTGGAGTTAACACAGCTAATCCAGAAGTAAAATATTGGACAATCCTGTGCTAGTTCCATCCACCTGTCATCTACACCACATGTCCTCTCATATCATTTTCCTCCTCATCCTCTCCATTTCTTCCTCCTTTTTCAAGGCCAGTCTGGATTGCTGTCTTAAATAATAGGTTATTCCCCATCTTTTCCAGTAGGCCTGTACATTGCCTTCTCTATTTTGCAGTATCCCCTACTATATTATCTATATCAAATTGGGCTTTTGATTGTTGCATTGCACATTTTGGCTCAATGTGTGCCCAGAAATTGATTTTTGGGCTCTCATATTATCTGCACCAAGCCCTTTCTTACAAAGCTGCAAGTGGTCTGTTACTGATGTGTGTTCCATCTATCCACATATACTGTAATTTCACACTATTGAGATGTAATCAGTGCAACTGCAGTTCTTAACTACAAGCTCTCTTTGTGTTTGTGGTTAGTTGGCTTTACCATTTTGGTAAAGATGAGTATAAGAAACAGGTATGTTAGTGAGGTCCTGGCTGCAGTCAACAAATATATTAATGTCTTCTTAGGGATGGAGATGTGCATGAATAGTAATAAGACAACGTAAACACATGTCATGAATGCATGACATGTTGGTTTATTGCAGTCACTTTGACAGATTATCATGTAGTCCAAGTACACAAATCTGCATTTATCAATTGCTTTGCAATGTGACTGAAACATGTGCACCTGTTACTTAATTGTAAAATACGCTGTGTTCTGATTGTTTGATAGGACTGCTGTGCCAAGTAGGATGCAGAAAGTTTCTGAATCTGAAAATGGTAGCTGTTCACAGCTACCATTTTCAGATTCAGAAACTTTCTGCATGAGGATTTGCTTCTGTACTCTTGAGGAGTTGCATTGCAAGACCCTTGTGCCACTAGACCAAATGCACACATTGACTGGGGGTTGGGGGATGGAAGCAACATGTACCTGTTTGTTTACATTTCGTGGTTTTTATTGGAGAGTTGGGAGTGTCACATACCCCACTTCTTGGATGAATAGCCATTTTCATATGCATAAAAGAACACATAGTGAGCGTGGCCATTAGAACCGTGGGAGGTAATGACACCACACCATTTTCATGTGTGGTGTGAATAATATATGTACACAGTAAGCATTTTTGCTTTTAGCTGTCATTTCTAGTTCTGAACAATTAATCTGTAACATCTTAAATTCTTTTCTGCAGTGATACTCTGAACTTGCAACTGAAAGGACCAAAAATACAACCACAGGTGGTTTCCTTTATTTTTCATGTAGTGTTTATGTTAATGACATGTCCGCAAACTGTTGTTGTGGACCTTGCTAAATTAATGTAGGGGCGAGGTTTTTTTTAACTCGGAGAAAACAAGCCAGGGCATGACCCACAGACTTGTTTGGCTCCAGTACTGTGTATTTGTCATGAACTTTTTTTAATGTCTTGGTCGTATTGCTTGGTCTGTATTTTTCCTGCACTGTGTGTTGTGTTGACTCTGCTTGATCTCTGTGTGTTGTGAGCCGTATGTTGTGTTTTGTTTTGACTGATTGATCTGTATTGTTCGTGAGTGACACATTCTCTGTTGTGTTGATTCTGCTTGATCTCTGTGTGTGGTGAGCCGTATGCTGTGTTTTGTTTTGACTGATTGATCTGTGTTGTTTATGAGTGACACATTCTGTGTTCAGTTGATTCTGCTTGATCCATGTTGGCTATGAGCTGCATGTTGTATCTTGTGTTGATTGTACTTGATCCATGTATGTGTCTTGGGCTCCATGTTATGTCGTGTATTGACTGTGCTTGATGCATATATATATATATATATATATATATATATATACATACATATAAATAAATAAATAAATAAATATATATATATAAATAAATGTATATAAAGTATAAATAAATATATATATATATATATATAGAGAGAGAGAGAGAGAGAAAGCTGCAAGTTTTATTTCTGCCTGAGTTCTGTTGCTTGATGTGTTTGTGTGTGTGTGATGTGTAAATTTCTGTGTTTGCTTATGTTATGTCCCCCTGTGCATAGTTTTCCTCCCGTGTGTTTAGAATGGAAATTTACAAAAATTTTTACCATACAGTGACATTCCTCTGGGTTTGTGTTTGTACATTGTAGAACATCTGTACTGTTTGCGTAGTGAGCGTGACACTGGATCAGCAAGTAGTTTTTGAGAGCAGGTAGATACTATTTTAATTGTGATAGGCATTACTAGTTCTCCAAATGCAGGTAATAGGCATGTTTAGAAATACTGGAGTGACTTCCCTGCCCATTATCCAGGGACTAGTGGCATGCTGACTGTGATTTGCAGCACAAATGTGTGCTTTGACTTTGTATGTGGTTTGTTAGTATAACTAAATGGAGTAACAGTTGCAGAGAGCCGTTACAATGAGGAGACAATTTTCTGTATTTAATAGGGCAATGAATATCTTGGAGAAGTGATAGTCTTATTATGTAGCATCAAGAACCTTTTAAAACAATGCTGTATATAATATTTCCCTTTCCTACCTTCATTTCAAAAATAGGTGAAAGAAGGGGGGAATTAGTGAGGTAATATATTGGATCAAGCAGAAATGACACGGTTTGTAAGTAGAAGCAACATGCAGTGATAGAACAAGTCAGTTTAGACTTTGAACATGATAAATGTGGCGTGATCTTAATTCATTGGTTGGGACAGTGTAATTAGTATAGTGACTTGCTGTGGGGTGGATGGTCCAGGGTTCAAATCCGGTGGGGCAAGATTTTCTGTATTCATCCAGACCAGCCCTGGGGCCCATCCAGCATACTGTACAATGGATACCGGGCCATTCCCGGAGATAAAGTGACCGAGGTGCGGCATTAACCACCCACCTACCCTCATGTGCTGAGGTTAAAGAAAGAGTAGTGCTGTACCACTACTACTGCTCTTTGGGTGAACTTACTTAAGGATCTTAATGCAGTAATTACTGAAATTGCACAAGAAATGGTAGAGAGTAAATAGAGTCCACAGATAAAATGAAATAAAAAGTGAATAAATAGGATTGAGTTACACGTGTTGTTACAATATATTAGATTTAGATAAGTAGTTGGGTTTGAGCCCTTGTGGTCCCATTGCACCTAGGCCTTAAAACGAGCCCTTTGTGTCCCATAATCTGATACCAGGCTAAGGGAGCCCTTTTCCTTTTCTAAATTTCCAGGTGGCTCCTAGCCTTAGCCTCTTAATATCCTCTGGGTCCCAAAAAAGGAGCCCAGATGTCTAAGTATGAGTGAATCCAAGGTTTCACACTCATACGGAATATGGGCTGAGGTATCTTCCTCTGCTGCACATCTTTGTTAGGGACTATTGGTCAGCCGCATTAAGTGAAGATGTCTTCTTAGGGTATTATGTCTGGTAAGAAGGCTGATAACAACCCTGGATTGTGTCCTATTATGAAACAAAAATCTGGTCTTTGTAGTCAGACTGGGGGACCCAAAATCAGTTTTTGAGTCCGTCTCTAATCCTACTAGGACCGCGCTTCATTACCAAATGCTGATTATCCACCCAGCATTTTATCTGTCTTTTTATGTTCTGCCTAGAGACCCCCTGGGATGGCACAGGTCTTACAAACTTCTGAACAGAACAGTCTCTTATGAGTTTGTTGGTGATTTCGTTTCCTTATACCCCAGCATGTCCAGGGACCCAATACACTCCCACTATGTATTGGGTAGAGATATTATTCAATACCTTTTGGCACCTTTGTACCAATGGAGCCTGAAGGGCATTCAGAGCCAGTATTAACATATTTTTCTGGTGTAGCATTCATTTGAATTCCTTAAACATAGGCCAAGATGTCATATACCTCAGCCTGAAAAACTGTAGCTTGCATTGCTTGAGAAATACTGAGACTTCTTCTCAAAGATTGCTCATAGACTTCGGTCCCAGTCCCCTCCATTGTCCTGGACTCATCTGTAAACCAGAGGAGCCCTTTAACTACATGAGGCATCCCAGGTTCTCTGGTTTACTCTTCTCTAATGAACATAGTAACCCTATATTTGGGTTCAAGATTAAAAGCTGGCCTCATAGCATCAACTTCCATATTAAATATAGGATCTGATCTCTGAAGCTGCATCAATATGCTGCTGTGTCCTCGAGTTGGGTGGAGGTAGGACCAACATCCCAGACTCCAGAGGTGATATGCAGCTGACCTCTCATAACCCTGAATCACCAGCTCCAGTGGAGGGAGGCCAGTGAGTGCCTCCACAGCACCAATAGGAGTAGTGCGCCTCACTCCTGTAATCCCTAAGCATTTAAGTCCTTGTATACTTTTTTTTTTAAACTCATGGTTCCGTGCATCACAATTCAGTGTTAATAAAAATCCAACCAGATGCAACAGTATGCAGACATTTATTCACTGCAAAGTCACTCTACATGTTTCGGGTGTCACAGCACCCATCATCAGGAGTACTAAAAACTGTAACCACGACCTTTGGTACAGGTCATAATACTGGTACAGCTACTTCCCTCCAACGTGGCCTGATCAGGACTGGTTTGTGTGAGTCATACGACTCGCACAAACCAGTCCTGATCAGGCCATGGAGGGAAGTAGCTGTACCGGTATTATGACCTGTACCGAAGGTCACGGTTACCGTTTTTAGTACTCCTGATGATGGGTGCTGTGACACCCGAAACATGTAGAGTGACTTTGCAGTGAATAAATGTCTACATACTGTTGCATCTGGTTGGATTTTTATTAACATCCTTGTATACTGCTTAGTCTTTTCTTGGCATTAGCCATCTGACAGCTCGGCTACCAAACTAAGGGTGCAAAAGTGATGGACAGCCGAGTGGTGGAGATGTAGAGCCACACATCGCACCATAGGCCTTCCTGTAGGATCAGTGTTACAATGTATAGTCTGACAGTGGTTAAGTGACAGCACTGGCAACAACAGCAACAGTAGTGACTACAACAGGAACAGCAGTGACAACAATGGAAACAGTAATGACTTCATCAATGACAACAGAAACAACATCAGGAACAGCCATGACATCATCAGCAACAGTATTGACAAGAGCAGCAATAGCAACAACAATGAGAATTTAACAGCAACATCCCATTCATATTGGTAGAAGAACAGACATAATGTTATCTAAAACTGAATGAATAAGTTAAGACTATATGTTTTAACACATAATTGGGCTTGATATGATAATGCCATGACAATATATACATATGGTTTATTTGAATGGAAATTGCAAACTGTTTAATTTTATGGTATAATTATGTAAGGGCTGACAGTTACCTGTATAAAACACAGTAGTTACTGCATATGCCACATGTCTGATCATTCAGAAACTGAATTTTGCCTATACACTGTATTTGTATGTTTTATATGATCCTTGAAATAAAAGAATACACTTCTCTAAACAGTTTAAGTGACTTGTCTTTGTAATGGAGGTGTATTTTGTTTACTGTGTGGTAAGAATGGAATTTTTATGTGTTTAGGTGACATTCATGCCGGAAAGGATGAATACAATGGGTGTTTAAAGGCAAATATTGAAGTATTGATATAAGTAAAAATGTAGGTTGTTAGGATTTGGGCTGAATGTAACTGATTTACGGTAGGTTCTAGTGGTCGGTTTTTTGAACATGGTGTTAAATCTTCGTTATTCATAAAAGCAGGAAATATCCTGACCAGCTGCATTAGTACCAATTTTTCAAGGATGAGCTTGCACCATGAAGTTACATCATCCCTGCCATCATCTCATATTCATTCAGTTATAATGGAATATGCGTGGCTTGTATACTTCTTTTTCATATTGAATGACTGCAACATGGGTAATGGCTGGTGGAGTCAGGCATGTATTGTTAACAGTCAAATATTGCTAGCATTGGAAACTGTCATTTAACTACCTTAAATCATCATTTTTCAAAGAGTAACATAGTAATCAAAATGTAATGTTATCCATGTTCCATGCAGCAAGATAATGGCCTCTTCTGTGTAGGAAGGAGGATATGTGGTGGCATGGGTAGGAACTTCTATAGTGATGTGTTATGAATATATCAAGGTCATTTATTGTAGTCATGTTACATTTATGATGTAATGTTCTGCTTAATTTAACACCAATCAAAAGAACAAGTATGAACATGTAGTCTAATGTCACATATAAGTCACTTTTTATGGGGCAACATTATAAAAAGAAAAACTGGTCTTGTATTGTGCCATGTTGGAGTTTGAATATAAATACAAGAGATGTGTGGAATGAACTCCATAGACCAATACAGAAGGAAGCAAAATGAAGGTGCCTTTTGGAGGTATAATTTTAGTCATCTTTCTCTGTTCTGAAATGGTAAGTTTTAAGACATTCAGTTTTGTTACAAGCAAGAAAACTACACATGTCATGTCTCCTTTTCCTACAAAAAGACAAGTCCTTTCTAGCGGTTAGTGTGCAGTAGCTGTTTTATTATTCCTACATTAATTCATGTCTTGGACAGGTTGATATGCTTAGAATTGTGGTAGAGAATTTGAACTTTAACAGACGTTCTTCAAGAAGAAGTTTCGTTTTGCCAAGTATAACAGTCTTGATTGTGATTCCATGCAAAGGAGATACCAACCAATTGTGTGGTAAATAACAGAGCACTGGTCGGTGGGATTGTCTTAGTTAAGCAGAATTGAGGCATGTTTATTAGACAGCCATTAATAGCAATTTAACCCTTTAAATGCCGAGGTAATCCCATCTGCCATTTTTCTGAATTGATGTTTCTTACTTGAGAAAATTGAATTTTTGTGTGTGCCTTATAAAAAGTAGAAGTGATATTGTAGTGACACAGGTTGCGTCCACACCGCTGTCACCAATTTATGTAGTGACACAGGGATTGTGGCCACCATGCTGTCACCACTTTATGTAGTGCCCAAGCCGAGCGGTAAGTTTGGACATGCCTACTGTGGCCATTAAGAGGCCTATCCTGGAATTCCCACGGGTCAGGGAATAAGCGGTAACATTAGCCAGTCAGAGGCTTCATGATTACCTAGGTATTACGGGGGTTAGAGGACACCTTTGGGTGCAATGAGTGACGAACCGCGTTACAAAGTTAACTGTGAATTCTATTGTCTACTATATATACATTGATATACATGTAAGTTATACTAGCCAAAATGGGTTTGTTAAGTTCCCTAGTTATGCTAAATAATTCGGTACAGATTTGTAAGTCAACTAATTGTTACGCCACTATTCAATCCCCACCAGTAATCGTACAATTTAGAAAAGTATTTTGTTTCTGAAAGTGACTCGCTAAAATAAGCAATTTAATAATTGGTCAGTCCAGTTTACCTCCTGTTATCAGCCAGAATACGAAGTAGCCCAGCATGACAACTGACGATATATTACGAAGTATAACTGTACTGCAGGCAACAGAGTAACGTCGTGTTGTAAACCAGAATTACTTCAGTAGATCTTCTCTCCGGTGTTACCAATCTTGCGAGTCTTGCATTAACCTAATTTCCCTGGGATTTTATAGTGGCGTGCTGACTCAAATATTTTACTTAATATTTACATCATTTAACTGGGGCACGAATACACCTCTCAACAAACAGTTGTGAGGTAAGATGCCCATCGTTTCCAAGTTATGTCAACTAAAGTTGCAATACAGACACATTCCAGTCCTTACAAAGAGACCAAGTAATTACCAAATGTTGCGTACATTACAATATTGTAATGGTACACACCAAAATTAAATTCACCTGACAGTTTCTTGGTATGTACATCCAATACCAAATTTAGCAGGTATCTGTCAAACAGAAGATTCAAGTCTTCTGGGATGTGATATGTCAATGGGGGAGTAGTTTCAGACATTTGGAGTACTGTAGGAATTTCACCTTTAGGTTCCAGCAGCCTAAGGAGTCGATTCCACACCTTAACTCTTTAAACGCCGAGTTAAATCCCATCTGCCATCTGCTGGCATTATTAGGAGCTCACCGTATTCTCCACATTAGCGGGTTAAGGGTTAAAGACTTGAACCTTTATCAACACTGCTGTGATAACTTTGAATCTCACATCTGTCGAGCCGTTTTAGAAATGAAACATTCAGATAATCAGACAAAACCTCTCCATAATGCATTTGCTTTATGAAATTTGTGCAGGCAGTTGTTAAAACTTCGAATGAAATGGCAGAGTGTGTATTCTGTATAGCACAGTTATTTCAGAATGTTTAAAATATTTTACCACCATCCCTTTTGTATCACCTTGTATTCAAGGTAGGAAGTTGTATCAACTGAAAGGTTTTTGGCGCTTTTGCATAGTTACAAAAAGTACCTATTAGATTTGTCGTGTCTGTACGTTTTATCAGCTCTGCTCCCATTGGACGGATATTCATGAAATTTGATATTGGAGACTTCTACCAAAATCTGTTGACACAACACGAATTTGGGTAGAATTTTACAAACATGTCAAGCACCTTACATGTAGATGTAAGTATGTTTTGTTGTTGCTGGTAACATAAAATCACCATAAAAGCATTGTTGACATCGACATGTAGCCCAACAGTGCAAAATGAACGCATTTTTTTTATTTTCCTTTGTTTATGGCCACATATGTAGGTCAACAATACCAAGAGAACAAACTGTTGCAGCAGATGTTGTAACAGGAATGCTCTATACTCAAGGTAATGTGCTCATGTTTGCATCTTCAACTAGTTGACTTTGACTTACCTCAGTGTTACATTATATGTACATTGCCTCTCTTGTCAGTAATTTTAGTAACATTTTTCAGCACAGTTCTACTCACTGATGGTCTTATGCTGAGGGCAGTTTATAATGATGCTGAAAAATATATACGGGCCCAAGAACGAGGAAATAACAGAATAGTGAAAATTACATAATGAGGAAATTTGTAATGAGTGCTATGTGTCTAAGATCATTAAGATTATCAATCAATTCTAACTCCAAAAGTTGAAATAAAGGATGAGATAGATGATATATATGACATAAATGGCAGAGATGAGTCTGTAAACAGGAGTAACTGGTTAAGGATATGGTCTAACAGTAGGTTTTTATGAATACAGTAATGAAATTCAGGATTCCATAAAACAAGAGATTTCCCTTACCAGTTGAGAGACCATTGGTTTGTAAAGAAAGTCTCAGCACCATGGAATTAGTTATAATATTATTAAGTACTAGATATTTAGTTTCTGTTGATGCTGCTCTTATAGCCACTGCAATTTAAATTGTATGCTTGTTGTATAAACAGACTTCAGGCCAGGACTTAGAAATGGTGAGCAGTTTGGTGGGCTATGCCTTTGAAGCGATACAGGAATGTGCAAAGGAAAATAATGTTGGCCTGAGTAAGTGGAATTTCATTACATGAACTGACACTCAGAGTGAAGTTACTTATATGTATTTTAGTAGCATGTCTACCCTCGTGATATCTCATGAGTAAAGTAAGTGGCTGGGGGTTGGATCACTTGGGCACAGTTTTCAGCAGGGCCATGGACTTTTTTCTTCACCACCACAGTGTTCAGGTTGGTTGTGGGGACTAACCAACCTTGTATTCTTAGTGCATCACCTTGTGGGAAGAGGCAAGGTACACTTTCTTTAAAGTCATTAGGCAACTATCCGTATTTTATGTGTCATATTAATTTTTATTAATATTCTGTGAGAAGAATAGTGTAGGAATGATGGAGAGTAGTTGCTTTACTGTGCCCCCGACTTCCATTCATTAGGACTGATTTCATTTCCACTCACTGTAAAATTACCTTCACATGTATTATCAGTTTCCCCCAGTCACTTGAAACAGTTTCTAGGATGGCACGTCAAAACAGACCACAGTTGTTTCCTCCTCGTTTTGGTACAAGTTTATGAATTTATGTGTGAGTGATATCAGGAGTGTCTGTGCATTTTGACTGAAGCACGTCATAAAATACCCCTTGAACCCATCAAATTCTTGTACTTCCAAACCAAAGTGAACACTTATTCTGAAAGTTTCATAAAATAACTTTCTTGTTTGTTTCACAGACACATCAGTAGGGGCATTTTTTTGTTTCACTTCTCAATGTATGATACTTATTCTAAAGTTTCTGTTGTAGATAAGTATGTTTATTGCTGCCTGTTCTACACATCCATCAGGTTCTTTACATTAGATAAGAGAACCAAAATCAATGATGAACCATCTGTTTAGGCAATGTTCAATGCTCTCCAAAATTAAATTGACTCCTTATGAGTGGCATTCTCAAATGGACTGGTGGTTGTTGTATGTGGTGATTTTTCAGCTACATAAGTTACACACCATCAACTGAATGGACTGCTGTGAATGGTGAATTTGAAGGGTTCTGCAGGGAAGTGTCTGTTGGTTACTTACAGTTATAGTCATGGAATTGGTATGGAGGGCCTGAGAGAAGCTGTTAAAAACCTCAGACATCTTGTTTGGTATCTGGGATCTTCTGAACATGGTAGACACTCAACTGAAATGTTTGGTACTTCCCAGTAACATTCTACACTTTTTTTAAGGTTGGACTGTTGACTGGGCTGACCATGGCACTCATCTGTTATTTTTATGATTTTATCCAGTCCCTTCAGCTGAATAGTGCCATATTATAAGACATCACTCTCCTTTCATTTTTATACCAACTCTAGGTTGTTTTAAAGGTGATTAAATGGAATGAAATGTTTTTGGGTGACCAGCTGTCAATAGAGGGTGAAGAGTGAGAGTCTGGGGATTATCTGTCCATAAGGGAATATTTGCTTCACCAAAAATCTCTGATTCTCTCTGTCTGATACTGACTTTAGTCTATATGAACACAGCTGATTGTTCCAGACACTTTACCATCTTTTCATCTCATTTCACATGATGCAGCTCTGAGTAGAAACAGATTAGAAAAGCAACCATATTGGTATTAGTTTTGCAAACAACAAATATGGCTATGCTGTTGTTACCATAAACTATGGATTATAATATTGTGTTTGAAATATTTTGTTCCAGTAAGGATAGCAACCTCATTAGCTTTGTCACGCTCTGGTGCAGATAGGAACTGTAAATGTGCTGTTGCTTGCATGATGGAAAACTTCACTTTAGTGAGTGTTTTTTGTGTTTGTTAATAAGAATAAAATGTTAATCACCTACGAAACTGATGAGTTCTTAACTCAGAAGGCATAAAATATGGACCATTTTACAGTTGGAGGGGGGGTTCACTAAACAGCTTATTATTTCATGTTGGCTTTTTGCAACATATTGACTTGTTCAGTGGTAGGAACAAGACTTGTCTAATTCAGAATGATTTCTTTTTTAATTTGGGTGGGGCCAGCAGTAGTTAGTCCCTCCGGTCACAAGGTGTTTTGAAGTTCAGATTTATTGTGGCTTATCAGTAATGAAAATTATAAGTTATTGTGGGAATATAAAGCTGTTTATTTTAGCTTGGAAGAAATTTTGGCATTTGAAGTAATTTACTCTCTTACATTACAGGATTTAACTGTAATCCATTGTTTTAGCTCCCACTTTTGTAGTGAGCTGTGATTCACGATATTTCCTGATTGTGGACCAGGACCGTGCCTGTTTCATCAGCACAATTATCAATCCAGAAATTTAATTATCATCAACACTTCTAAACACAAAATATATCTACTGTATTCAGAGTAAAAAAAAAAAAATACTGGTAATGCTTTATATGTGGTATTAAAACTGAAGGAATGTCATAGTGCCATTTATTGAACGCTTAAAATTAAAAAATTGCATGCAAGGTTGTACGAAATAGTTTGTCAGACCTGTCCTGCTGGTGTATAATGGAAAGAAGAATGATCATAATTTAGTTATTGTAAAAATAGTAATACATTTTTCTCTGTAGAAACACCTTATCACGCAGGCCTAGGGGTGATTGGAGGTGAATCTCCATGCATTCCGAAAGTTAACACAAGATAGAGATTAATTGTCAATTTCACACTCTGGCACACACTACGCATCAGAGCTATAACCCAGCACCAGTCTGGACAATTGGATTTTCTTTTCATTAATGGAATAACTGGCATTTATCTGCTGGTAATAATTTCAGTAAGATCTGAATTCATATTCTGTACGCATTCTTTACTGTGCATATTTCAGATTTCAAACAATAGAGTTGAAACTGGTCTGCTGGTTGGAGTTATAGATGTAATTCCTATTGACGCATTGAAGGTACCAGTGGCAGAGCTTGTCACAATGTGTGGAAAGAAAGGTAACACAAAATATAAATTCATCAGCCATTTCATGTCTTGCTATGGGCTCGATAGTACTGATTGTGATGCTGATAAGAAATTTGCAGTAGAGAAATTATTAAACTAAATGTTAGAAATGAAGTGGAATTTTAAGAAAATGGGTTTAGTGAGTCATTTTCAGGTAAATGTTCCAAGTTGATGGAAGTAGAATTAAAGTCTTATGGTATGACTATGTAGTTCACTCACCAATAAATGCACTATTTATTAACTTGGTTAAAAGTTTTAAATTTACATTAAAATACACAATAATATCGCCACTACATGTTTCGGCCTTTAATGACCATCATCAGGGAGCTTTATCTGTACCTAATTAAAGTTATATTTATGTTAAAACACTCGGTAAAATTACGTCGTTATATAAATTAGGTGATGTGGCATCATGTCTACAATGGAAAAGTATGTTTTAAATTAATGCAAAGTATGAATAATATAAATATAGATTACAAAAATAGGCAAATAAACAAGTAGCAAAGTGACAGGCTTACCGTAGAGCAGCATGTGTGTTGTGTGCAGTGGGGACAGAGTCAGGGGGTATGTAGAGGTATACGTGACGTGTCTGCGAGCTCATAGAGGGAGTTGATGTCACTGACCTGTTGTTCGGCAATCAATGTTTTGTGTTGGTGTAATGCTTGTATACTGTATAGAAGGTTTCCCAGCAGTTCATGCGTGTGCCCTTATGACATGGTTTTAATAATTCTAATGTTTATGATGCATTCCGATATTCATGTTTATTGTTTAATATATGTAACGCATAAGCAGATGTTGGATTATTAGTTCGTACATATCATACGTGTTCTTTATGTCTCACGGTTATGGATCCCTCTGACTGTCCAATGTATGCATTGTTACATGTGTTGCGTTTTGACTTATATATTCCACTGGGATTTTTGTGGGCCTGTTTTTCTGTTAGTTGTTGGTGTATTGTATTTGTGGCTTGGATCCACTTTTCCATTGCAGACATGATGCCACATCACCTAATTTATATAACGACGTAATTTTACCGAGTGTTTTAACATAAATATAACTTTAGTTAGGTACAGATAAAGCTCCCTGATGATGGTCATTAAGGACCGAAACATGTAGGGGCAATATTATTGCGTATTTTAACGTAAATTTAAAACTTTTAACGAAGTTAATAAACAGTGCATTTATTGGTGAGTGAACTGCGTAGATTTCAAAATGCACGGTGCAACGATAAAAATCTTATGGTATGATTTTATTACTGTGTATGATATGACCAAGAATGTACTGATTCATGTAACATTAAAAATTACTAAATTATTCATGCTTGGTTAGGACCAACGCATGCATTATACACATCAGAGTAACCATCTGTGAAATTTTTAGCCCATTTTTGTATCAAAACAAAATATGTCCTATTATACCCACTGCTGTATTACAGCAAGTAAAAACAGCTTTCAGTTTTCATGTGTGCATGTTGCACAAAATTTATACAACAATGTGTTCTGACTTTCTGTCTGCATATTTCATCTATAATATTGCTACAGTTATTTTTATTACATTTGGAATTTGGAAGAATTTGATTTCGTTGTATAATTGCCTGTTGTAAGGTATACCATAGATGAAACCTAAATTAAGACGTCAGGTTTCTTAAAAATGCCTTACTGCACATGTATTAATACATGAAGTTAAATGTGGATTTTGTTGAGGTCTATTTATTTTACTTGAAATCTTTTTTATGTAACATATGTTAAATAAAACGTAGTGACCAATACCAAACTTAATTAAACTCCATGAAAACATTTGAATTTTTAGGCATATGAAGAAACCTACATACATGACATTCTCAACGTGTGTTTATTTTATGCACTTTGTGCAAGGAAATGTTACTTCATCATGAGGAAAGTGTTGCCTGCATATTTGTTTCAAGTATTTTCTTTCTAAAGAAATGTAAGGTAGTTCAAATAAGTTCTATAACATCTGTTAACTAATTAGAATTGCTTTGTTATAGCTTATGATGAGGATCATGTGTAACTGCTTTAGAATTATTTATTAGTGTGGTAAGATATTTTTGACTTCCTCTATGAAGTCTTCATTTAAGATACATTAAAGGAATCTTCATGGGTCTATGGCTTCTGATTAGTTGTGACCTTAGTGGCTGACTGAAAAAGCTGCAGTTTATACCAGCGATTATTTTTCATGTGTAAGTAAGTTTCCAGCACTTGTTATTAATTTGTAAGGAAGTTTTACATTCAATTCTTAACACTTCTCATATCATGTTTGGATCTTAGATCTCTTACTAATTTGCAAGATTATTTAAAAAAAGGATTAATTTTTTGAGAGATATGAATGAAATCTATTCAAAACAACTTAACTTTCACATAGCACAATGCTTTGTGTTTCAGTTTTCAAATCATATTACCCATATATTGTCCTAGATAGGTCACGCATTCACAAAACAATCACACTGCCTAGGCATGATGTCATATCAAGACCAAGAGCTACACCACTGATGTTTGGTATATTCTTAGATGTGTAAAGCCTTTGCTCAACCTAATGCTGAAACTTGTTACTTGCTTTATTTAACTTTCTAAAATGTACTGCAAAGAGGGTATTTAAATTAATTGGTCTGCACTGTTTTTTAGGTAATAAATACTAACTAACCATAGTCATGATGGAGAATCCTCAAGTAGCTGATATTCACTCATCTAGTCATGAAATACCCTGAACTTGATGAAATTGAAGTTTTTTGCCACATTTCTAAGAACATGCTACTGGACTTTCCCTGAGTGAGAATAATCCATTAATAGGATAAGCTGAATCATTTGATGCTGAGAAAGTTTACCATGATCCTAGCAAAGTCTTCAACCTGATCTTTACATGCATGCAAAATTGCTAGTGGTTTACCAGTTTCATTCATGTATTTTCTGTTTGACATATGTCTTTCTGTTTGTTCTAAATGCACTTGTTCATAAATTACTGACATTTCTTTATATCCCAGTCCTTTCAGAGGCTTATGAATCCACTGAAGTTGTAAATGATCCATAGAACTAAACACTTGGTTAAATCTGTAAAACATCTACCCAAACATTATTCATAACCTCATAAGTTCAAAATGCAAATAAAAAAAAAAAACATGGACAGGGGCTTGTGTTTAACAATAAAGTAATAATAACAAAATCCCGTTTACAGGTTCGGTAGGAAGGCAAGACATCAACACTAAGTTTTGAAAATTAGTCTGTATGTCGAAACACTACATCATAAAGGTGTAGGGTCAGGGGGACAGTATCAGTAAAGCTCCACACATTTTAGATGTCAGGACTACACAGTAGTGGTTGGTTAGTCTGCTTCATGTTCTTGCTGCTTTATATCATGACAATGAATCCTGTTAGATACAAGATGTGGTGAGTCCCAGAGTTGCCCTGAGCATGACTAAAGTAAGTTGTGCATTTTCTAACCAGTTGCTGATCTGGCCTAAACAAAGCTCACCCTAGAACAGGCCATGAAGGCCAAGTGGGGGAGTAAAGGCATAGCTCTGCTCTTTCTTTAACCTCGTCGGTAATGGGGGTGGGTGGTCAACACCACGCCCCGGCCGCTTTACCCCCGAGAATGTCTTGGTACTCAGTGTATATGAGGCTGGGTGGGCCCCTGGGCCAGTTTGGATGGGTGTGGAAAGTTTTGCCCCTGCTAAACTGTTCCAGCTCAACGTAGATATTTCTGTGACACTACATTTAATTTCATAACAGAGTAATGAGCCTGACTCAGAAGCCATGATAAGTAATATTGACTCTTGCTGTGGAAATCTTAGCTTTGTATGACATATTAGTAATTTGCTAGGGTCTGTTATGTTTGTTTTTGTTTAGGTCAAGGCCCAGACAAGTGTGAAAATGCTAATGCATTTGTGATGTGCCTTAAGCAAAATGCATTTTCAACTGCTGCTGTAAGTATAAGCATTTATTTGTAGTTTAATCACAAACAAACAAAACAAATGGACTAACAGACATAATGAGTAACAAATCAACAAACCAGCCACCCACCCACCCAACCAATGAACCAACAAACAAACCGACCGACCGACCGACCGATCGACCAACCAACCAACCAACCAACCAACAAACTCTGTGGAGCAGAGTCCTTAAGAAACTTGTAGTCACTTAGCTAGACAAGACATGCTACCAATTGTGGAACATAACCATGCATTGGGTCCCTAGCATTCTTAATATCCTGCCAGCACAGCCTTTCTTGAGCAAGAATGCCAATTACAGTACCTATCTGGCTGGCAAACATGGTTCTTTGAGAATTTGGCAGCTTGTCAGTGATTAAAAATAGTTACTTTGCTGAAGTTTAAAAGGGTTCAGTGTAAATGGCACATTAATCTGCTTCATTCAATGAGCATATTAGTGTCAAAAGTTATCAAATGCTAATTTCATGCAGGATACTGGCTACTATGTGAATTTTTTTTGGTGGTTTTCTCAGCCTCTCAAGGCAAATGCTGGTACAGTACTGCACCATCTGCCATCTCCCAGAGCCTTTCCATTTTATCTCTCATGCTACCATCAACACCACATAGACTGAGGTACTGACAGTGTCCTAGAATACCACAGAAAAGTATGCAACATTCACAGTGTGTGTATGTCTTCATAGTTTTGCATAATAAAAATTTTACATGCGTAAATCATTCAAGTTTCAAGAAAGTAGGCAGCACGCATGAGTAATTCATCAATATGTTACTTCCTAGTTGTGAGGTCCTAATATTATATTATCCACAGCAATTTGTCAGATGCCCTCAACCTTTGTCATTATCTTCATGCAATGTTTAATGGAATTTAGACATCAAATTAGAAAATTATATGGTAAAACACAAATACATGCACAATATTCAGCAACTGTTTTGGCATTTATATTTTTAAAATCAAATTTGAAGCATCTTTAGTTGCATTTTTGGTAATCCGTGGTTCATAGTTGGAATATTTTGATGTTTTTTAATTCATATTTTTCAGTTTAAGGGTGTTTGCATCCTATAAAACAGTATGAAGTAGATTACAGTGCATGTATACTTGAGAGGTAACATCCAGAATGATTTATTATCTTGTATTCAGAGCCCATCAGATAAACAAATAATCACATTGTGTTTTTCCAAACATAATTATTAGTGTGGACTTCATGCATGTACATTTTGTACAAAAGAAGTGTTCTTTAATTCTGTACTGTTATATTTTCAGAAAGCAGTCATGCAGGGTTAAGATGTAATTGAACTACAGTTGTGTTGATTGTCCAAGTTCTGCAAAGCACCTTCATCTGCAGTTTTACTTGTTGCTAAGAATACTACAAAAATAAAAATTATTAATACTTATAGATTTGTTGTACTGGTTGTCAGTAATAAATGATATTTTTCAGTGGGCAAATAGTACACAAGTGATATCTGAAGTACCACCTTCATGTGATATGTGAGTTGGTAGGTCCATTGAAAATGCTAATACACTGACAATGCAGACTTCATTCTTTGGCTGGACTAGAATGTTTCTCACTTTATGAAATTTCTGATTACGGTAACCAAATTTAAAACATTCTTCTCCTCATATTTCCATATATGATTGCTGCATAATTTTGCATAATATATCACTTTAAATGAAATGTAATGTGATTCCCTATGCATGGTTCTACACTTACCACAAAGCATGGTCAGGAATGCATTCTGTCTGCATTGCATTGTGTGTAGACCCACAACATGTAAAAAATGTTTGAGATGCAACTTGTAGTTGTTAATGAGGCCAATATTTTATGTTACTCATATGATTCAGCACAGGTACAAGGTATACGAAAACTGTGGGTGTTAAATGGGGGAGGCATGACATAGAAAATACAAATTTAAAAGCACAGTAGTAACATTTTAAACTCACCTGTTCCCACTGATTCATTAACTCTGGGTCTTTGTCAATGTTTATTTTGTACTTCATGTTATTTACCACGTAGAAAATCTGATCCTAAGTGTACATGTGCAGGTGGCTAACTGACATGTGTTTTTGTTGGACCCAGCTGAGTAGGTAAGATCACAGCCAGTTCCCAAAATATGTTTTTTTCATACCAAACAATGTACAGAATCTAGAAACCCAACACCTATCCAGAATCTAATGTAACATTGTGGTGTTTAGAATTAAGTTATTTTTTCCTATCTTAATTTCATGGCATTGTCCGATAGTGTGACAAGAAGAATGACATGCTACCAAACCATAATTCATGACCAGGGCACATGACACTTAAAAAAAATACACACTCATATCTACAACAGATAGCATGTGACAGTGGCATGCATTGTCATGTTACTAAAAAATGTAAATGACCTTTAGTACAGAGATTTGTCATTGCCACAAATGTTTGTGAGGAAGAAACTTGAATAGCTCTTCATTGTGATGCTCTGTGCAAAGGAAGTCTGCGTCAGTCACTAAATTACCAAGTAGAACGAACTGAACTATATCTCCCCATCATATGCCCTTGGCTTGGAAATTATGATGAGCAAGGCTTTGAAAACTTGCCTATAAAGTAAAATTTTGATTATACCACTGTGTATTTTGAAAAACTAATTATGGCCTCTGAGTTGTAATCTGCCAGTCCAATAGAAATTTCATAGTGACTGCATTTTGTTGAGGAGAGTTTATGACATGTGAAAGGTAAAGGTCAAATTGTTTATGTGCCTATGTACAGGCATATACCTAGATGAATACAGGTAAAGTTCCAGATATTAATAACAATGGTGTATAAAGGCGAGTAGTTGCCTCATGCCTCAGCCATTTTAACCCTGGGGAAGGAGACTCTGGTAGCCATCACAGACCTGACCAGAACAGTGTGGCAAACAGAAAGCCCTGCTCCTGCTGGTAGCTGAGCTCTGGCTACTTAGATCATAGCCAGTCACTTCACTGCCTGGTCACCTGAGCTAACATCACCAGTTTCTTTTACATTGTACAAGAGTCAGCAGAGCTCATAAAGACTTCAGGCTTCTGCGATGGTGTAGGTGAGGTCTTCACTCTTCTGGGCTATTGCATGGCATAGATTTTTTGGGACAGTATCTCAAATCCACATTCAAGGGTCAGGCAGATTCTTGAAGATGAGACACTCATGTTGTCCCTGTACATCAGTAACCAAACAAACCTATGACATGCAACATCCCAAACAGTAAAGATGCCAGAGTAAATAATTTTTATTTAAGCTCTTTATGAGTTGTATGTTACTTGCATGGACTAAAATTTAATTTCCTTAGTGTGGACCATCAGCATCAGGTTTCATGGACACATCTTCCACAACAGCTAGCAATGTGTCTTAGTGTCTGTGATGCTGTTCTTATATACACTGAATGGTTCGTCTCCAAATATAAAGAGCAAGCTACGTATCTTATGATGAGGTGCTACATAATTTGTGCACCAAATGTCTAACCCCAAAACAGGAGTGTAGGATGGTGGGGGGAGGGGGAAGAGACATGATTTTTGGGTGATGTGTCATGAAGGAAAATAATAATAGGCAAATATTCTTTGGTTTGATACAACCAGGAAAATGCTGTGCATATCACTGGGGACTAAATTCCTAAACTGTGAGAACACTGTGTCTGTCTTGAAAGGTAATTTTGGGATATATAATGATTAGCAGGATAAGTTTCATAGAAAAATCTTGTCTTAGTGTTTCTGTGGAAATGTATAATATTTGATGTTCAGAAACCATGAGTAGTTAGTTTTAAATGCTGAAAGATGACACGAATCTTTCAACGAACTTATGATGCATCATCTGACAACCAAGTAATGCACATCAAACTGAAATATAGTTACAGATTTCGCGCTGCGGCCATTTTATGTGACTTTATACAAAATAAACTTTAAAAGGTAAGTATATTTCTAACTAATTTTACCGCATAAAGTGTAGAGACCGAGTATTAATTGGCGTGTTGCTCCCACTTCAGAAATTCGTACAATCGCCATGTTTGTAATCCTTATGGAAGGAAATTACGAAGCGCGAAGAAAGAGTGGTCTCTAGAGGCATGACATGCATGCATAGTGTTATGACAAGTCATCAGATGGGCATGATATACTAAGAAAAGCAGTGTAAACGCGAAAAAAAGACGGGTATCTTTCAATTAAGAGGAAATTTTAAAAACAAGCTATTAAAAAATTTGTCTTGTATTGGGGAAGATATTCCTGCATAATTTACACTGTTTTTGTAGCGTCTGATCTTCAATATGGCAAAGGTAATTACAATGGGGACAGATTCAGGCTGCATGCACTGCTGACAGATCGGTACTGCCACGCGCGCCCTGGGTTGTGTGTCAAGCATATGATTCGTAGGAAGACCACTCTCACTCTTGCCATAAGCTGTCTGTATCCAGGTCACGCAGAAAGGTACTGATGGACTTCAATATATTACTCTAACAGCAAACATTACGCCTTAACCACTTGCTTGTCGTTTTCACCTTAGAAAAATACCTTCTCTGTGTTTTTCCTAACTGAATTTCAATTACTGAAAAAATAAAGGGGATTAATACTACCCGTGAAGGATGGCAAGGAAATGTACTGTCACTAATTGTTTACACTAAGTAGGCTATCGTAAGAGTAGCGTCTGTGTTTCAGAACGGGTACTCTTTCTTAACCCGGAGAAGGCAAACAAAAATCTGGACTGTGCAATATATGAATAATCCGTTTAAAGCTATTTCAAGACGGGGGTTTGCTGTATATTAAGTGGATTATCCTCACTTTGTAGGTTGAGGTCACTGCCTATTTATGGGGCATATTTACTCGTATATTAAATACATTGCCGTGGATGGCTAAGGAGTGGAACTCCAGTTGCCTACGATGCTGAGATCCCGCCTAAAGAGAAAATGATACGATATGTCTGCACAGCGTTTGCTGACCAATTGCAGCAAAGGAATATAGGTAACCCTGGTAATTGATGTAACCATGGTAGCAAAGGCGACCATAGTAATCTTAGGGACACTGGCAATCGTGGTAATTTTAGCAACCAAAGTGGTCATAAATGTGCACAGATAACCGAAATTGGAAGGTGTAGAAACATTTCAGTACAACTCCCCATTATCATTTTTCTCTCAAACCTGTCCGGCGGGAGCCAAGTTTCACGAGGGTGGAGAGACAGACAGATGGACAGACACGACGAAGCTACTGCTTGCTTTTCCAAGGCTCGTCCGCAATCCTGTGAAAAGCGACTGTCAATGCCTATCCGCCAGTTCGTGCAGCTGTATCGCAATATAGAGGGTGATTTTACACGCAGAGTAGCAACTGTCACATTTAGAGACATGTGTGCTTCGCCGAATACCCCCTTCAGCTTTAAGATTTATTCACATCTGTACTTGAATGCCATGCGGCCTCAAGCACATCCTCCCTGCCTGCCTTAACACAGACACGCGTTTTAACCTTCTTCACAAAGCCCATTTGTCCTGCCGTTTATAATCCTGGCTGCCCTGAATGACAATTCTAATGATTCTTTTCGGTCACTCCTTCCTCTCATTCCTTTGCGTATATGGCGGAAACGGAACTACACTACGACAGCTTGGTGAGCCAGCAGTTGTCATGGTTACGCGAAGTGCGAATGTGGTGCTTTTGTTATATTATATCGACTGTCTAGTGCGAGTCTGTCAGGTCTTTGCTTCAACCTCGCAGTTGCTTTAAAAGCCACTACAATTTTATTGTTCTTGTCAATGTAATGAAAACTACGCGAGAATATGCGGTACAGTTCTTTTAGAAGACTGAACGTCATTTACTTTTGTGTAATTCATGCAACATTAACTGCAACTTATATAACCTCTCATAAAAAATACGCAAATCACAATAACTCATATGTATGATACGTTCAGTATTATAGGCAGACAAAATAATTGGCCTGATATTCAACACTCCTTACTCTGCTTCCACCGTTTGCGACACTTTGACAACACCTCAACTATTAATGTACAAATTCATGACCTACTACCAGCTCAAAATCTTTTCGTTGTCTTGGTCACTAACTTGAAAATAATAGAGGAGAATACGTTACATGACATAATCTTAAAAACACTGAAGTTTGCGACATTTATTTTGTCACATTTGGTAAACATGATATATTACTGACGTGTTAGTCTACGAGATAATATTGTCAGTAATCGAACAGTTTTCAAATATTTGTTCTTTAATGCTTATCCTGATTAATGGCGTCTTCTTGCCATAACTGTTAATTCCTGGCAGACAGGTTAATAATTTTTGTATGCCAGGACTTATATTATGTGGTACGCTTATCTAACTAAAGGTACTGCCTATACGTGTAGGCCTATAGAAACTGATCAATATTCAGGCCCATACAGACTTTTATCCTATTGATTCTATACCACTAGGTCTAAATAACTTCTTTGATTAGCGGTGCTATACATCTAGGTCCATAGAAACTGCATATGATTTCTTTACGTCTAGATCCTTAAAAACTGTATGATTACCAGTACTAAATGTCTAGATCTGTATAAATGATACGATTACCGGTACTATATACCTATGTTTCTAGAAATGACATGGTTACCAGTACTACACCTTGATTACTGGTATCATACATCTGGGTTGTTTACGTCCAGCCGCTGGAAATTGATTATGTGACTAGGCCTACAGTAATTCTTCCATACATGTACAATAAGCAAAGGTCATTATAAATGTTTTGATTACCGGTGCTGTAAGTCTAGTCACACAAACACTGTTTGGTTATTCATACTATGCATACAGTGTATGCTCACGTAAAGCTTTCTATTTCCGGTACTATGCTTCTGGGCCTTCAGGAATTTTTTAGTTATGGATACTGTGATCCTGAGAATGCAGAAATTTATTTTGCTTTTAATAAGCCATGACACAATTTATGCGATGGGAAGTCAGATTTATTTGTTAATTTTCCAAAATTTTTCTGAATCATGTCTTTTGTACAAGGATCTACAGAAGAAAACTTGAGGAAACCGATGACATGTTTTCTTTAAGACAGTGGTCTGAACGACTTTATGACGTACTTTAAGCTTGATACACAGTACAGAACTGGTACAAACCTTCGTTTCATTTGGGCTTACATCTCAAAATGTCAGAAATTAATGAAACTGTTTCAGTCCCCCCTATTTTGGTAAGCAAATTGATAGAAACCTAAACTGAAAGACTGAATGTATCGAATGATTCCAACGTCAGGTAAAGCATGTAATGCAGTTGGGATTTCTTTTGTGTCAACAATATTGTCACAACAAACACAGCTGACGTCGTATTCTTGCACTATTTAGTGAAGTATGCAGTATTGGGTGGGGGGATTAATCTAAAAACAAAATATTTATTTGAAAATATAATATTATTAAATTTATGACTGTCTCCAAATATAAAAATTCACATAGCAGTCTGTTTAGTTAATAACAATTTTACCTCTTCCGTGTGCATATATATTTTCTTCAATGAACTTCACTGTTTATAACCCAGAACACTTTAAGTGGGTCAATTCATACCGCAAGTATAAGCTGCATGGACTACTGCCCACTTCTCATGGCGTCAGAAAAGTACAGACTCAAAGGTATGACGACGAAAGGGACGTTTTAAAATCTTAACGAAATATTTCGTACGAGAAAATCTTATGATTCACGCAGCGTTGTCATATTTAAATACATTTTTATTATAAATAAACCCCAAGCAAAATGAGGCGTATAAGGTAACAAAGAGCGTGCACGTTACGATATTCATTCAACAGTCCAGCGTATGGTGCAGGTTGTTAATCGAGCGACAAACATGAAAGTGTTAGAACCAGCAGCGCACTATGTTTGTGCGATGAAGAGTAAGCTATATGGAACAATACTAGTAGAGAGTTGTAATTGACGTAACGTAAGAATTTATTATCAGACGGCACAAGACGCAGTCTGAGTGCTTAAGTCTACCTGCGCGGACGTCTGCGAAACACGAAGACATGTTCCTCGGGTCCCTAGTTCAAGTGACTTTAATATCATCTGTCGTCTTGATGCCCTACAGTCAGGGTGCAGCTACTCCCCCGGTAAGAGCATAAATATTACCCATTAATATTTGTCTGTGTGTAATATATTTAATGCGGAACTAAACTGACTTCGATAACATTTGGGGTCGGTGAGACCTTCAGCATGCTTTGCAAGCTGCAGGCTGAGTTCTCTCTCGATTCATGCAAATCAAATATAGCACTCTCAGTTCTTAAAATCAGGATTTCCATACGGTCTTCACAGTCATTGTCTGCTTTTCCTTTTTTATTCTCTATTGACAATGTTGTGGCAGAAATGTGAGCTAAAATATATAAAGTAGAGCAAACTGAAAGTAAATTTTTGAAGTCGTTATATAGGAGCAGAAAATACATTCCATTTGTGGAATTAAAATAAACTGTTTTTGTTGTTGTCGTCTTAGGCGTCGCGGTATCCTAGTAGGCTGTAGACTCGTATGTAGCGTTGTGTCTGTAGTGTGATCGGCTTTTCAAGAACAGGGTTTTGCGTCTCTGTAATGTCAAGGCCAGTGAAGAATGCGGAGTGGCAAGTAATGCATTTTCAAAATATCAAATTTTAACCCACCTTTGCCGTCTTGCTTTTTTGTTGTAGAAATAGTGAATGTTTCTGCAGTTTAATACAAGACACAAACCTAAATGAAACATTCAAAATAACTAATTCAAAATCTTTTTTTTTTTTACATAAAAATCCGACTAATGCACCACACCACTTTCTTTGTACTGTTACACTCCTACGTGTTTCAGCCCTCAAGGGGCCATCTTCAGGGGGCATTGATACATTTTGTGAGCAGGGTCAACAAAATACGTGTCCAGATGTAAATATCGGATAAAACAGCAGCGAGTTATCCTAGATGTTACCCACCTTCGGGTTCCATTAAATGTGGAGAATTTCTTGACTAGATCAGGAACTGTTAGCTTCTCAAGAAGGACTCTGCTCCATGGAGTGAGTGAGTAAGTAAGTAAGTTAAGTAAATAAAATAAAGTAAAGTATGTAAGTAGGTAAGTAATTAAGTACATAAGTAAGTATTAAATGAATAAGTAAAGCAGCAGAAAATATGCTGAGGTGGACTATTTTAATGTCTCAAACTGTATAGCATAAATAGCCTTCTATACATATTAATTATTACTATGATTCTAAACTTATTTATTTACGACATCAAAATCAGTTTATTTACGGCCTTGTAATGTCCATTAAACTTCGAATTTGTTACAAGGTTCTGCCTTCCCAGTTTTGAGAAAAGCAGCTACAGACTCCCATAACCACATGACCACCCGTGCTGTTGTCGATAGGTCCCACCATGTAATGCCACAAGGGAGGGGAAGGGATGCAAATTTTAATAATAGACACAAAGCTATTAGTCACAAAATTTAAATAAAAGGACGAAAGAAAATGACAGGGATTGAGATTATATTTAATGAGTTATGATGTATTTAAGACATCATTTATAGGAGAAAACGAGAAGCTTCGACACCGACTGGTTGCGATATGTAGTAACATTCGTGACTCTAGGCTGTGCCCGTACAAGCATTAACATCTGGCGACTCTGGTCTTTCTGACTCGCGCTACAGGCCAAGGTGGCTCAGGACCTCACGTTTTCGACCTTATGATTTTTGTTTGTAGAGTGTCGTTAGTAATCTATCGGACATTGTAAGGACTCCACCTACACAGACAACATAAGCGCAGAAGAAAGTAGATAACTGCTAATGTCTGGAGAGGGATTCGGAAACAAGAAATTCAGTGTTTGACCCTTGATCGCACAAAGTCACAATTTGTTCTTATACAATACTTTTTTATTGTTTTATGTACCCTCACTGAACACCAAGATGTACCACTACAAAAACAACTACAAGAAAACAACGTACCGTTATCTTTGTCGATAATTGTGAAACGTAGAATAAAGAGAATAAAATGTATGGAATCGTGTTTATAGAATAGACCATGGACATACACGAATTATAACACTGGAGATGTAGGTCAACAAATGTGAAAATTTGAAGATGTGTGTGACAGATTTAGCATATTATCACAAATTAGACTACAAAAGAGACAATCGAAACAGATGTCTAGGGACGCAAGACGCACAACAGGAATCTAGGCTCCGTCTTTTCTGCTTTCAACTGCTTGAAATTTATCAGAAGGTTCAGACGCCGGTTGGCTGTCACTGAACAGTATTTGAAGACAGGCAGAAATTATAAGCACACATATGCAGCGATCGGTGGTCTGCCGTTCCATTAACCCTTTATTTCCACACGATTTCACAACATGTTTCCAAACCTCTATTTTATAACTGAAGTGGGATACAAGAACTTGTATCAAGTTAAAATAACTACTGCCAATAATCAGTCTACATTTACTAGCTTGCAAGGTATGACAAAGCAATTTTTGCACCTAATGATGATAATTTCTGCTCTTTTTTGTCGAGTAGAAAAGATGCCTGTCACCTGCCACAGCACCGCAGAGGATCGAGAAAGCCATCGCTGAATGCCAGGAAGAAATAAAACTCGCCATTCTTCAAGGCAAGTGTTTAACAAAAAGAGCGACTTTAGAGTCCCATACTTGGACAAAGCTAGGAAATTGGACAGTATGACCATGACCACTCTTATCTGATCACTCCGGGAAAGGTGTTAAATGGACTCTATGGAAATTGTTGACAGGAAGTAGTAAGAAGAAATGGTATAAATGTTATTGTGTTAGTGAGGACTATACAGTTTAGCGGTACGGATAAATGCTGTAGACTTAAAAAGGTGTAACTTATAGTGTGTTAGGGACTTTAAGAATACACTTCGCACGTCACAGAGAACACATTATCTCCTTTATACAGACCAATCGATTAATACCATCTGGAATAAATAATCGGTGTAGTTTGTAGGAATCTGACAAAACATATCAATACATAAGGTAAAGGTAAATCAGTCCCATTACAGGCCCGAGGGTCCCAGAGGTTTCCAGGAAGTTAAGGTTCCCAGATTACGTGACAATGGCCCAGGATGGTGGTAAGGTTGTCAGCCTTACGCACTGGCGGTTTTTACTCCCAGGAAATGCTCCTGGTACTCATTTCTGTTAGAGGCTGAGTCGACCCCAGGGCCATAGTGCGATCGGAAGGATTATGTCAATGAAAAATTCAAATGACACCATCTGGAATCGATCCAGCGACCTTCCGATTTGTAGCGCAGCGCCTTAACCACTGTGCTGCCACGGTCCCCTGTCAATGCATAGTGTGGGAAATTGAAGATATTTTTAATGCAGAGCGTGTTCATACACATAGCAATCACTGAACTGTTAAGCGATAAGCACCAAAGACATTCTTGGTAGAAGTGGAAGATGTTCGACTTTGAAATCTTTTCGTGCAACGCTGAGAACCCAAACTGTTAATACAGAAAAAAGAAGCGTAGCGCCTTTTAATTAAAACAAAGAGGGTTGAGATGGTATCAATTTCTCACCCTTAGTCATGAGAGAAGAAGACAGTGAGCAAGCATTTGTTCCGCCTTTTCCATAAAGCATGAAAGGAACTGAACGGACTGCAAGTAGTTTTGAAATTTCTCTCACTTTGTGTTTAGAGATATAGTTCCAGTGTCAAAAGTAAAGTGAAGCAACTTCTAAGCCAAATTCAGTTGTCGCATTATTTCGACAACACGCGAAATAGATTCTAAAATCTGTTATACTGTGAATCGAATTCTGAATAGTCATGTCCCGAACAGGTGTTCGCGGTAGACAGAATACATTCAGCATAATGCTGTTAAAAACTTGCGTTTATTATAAGATTAGTTATACTTGCACGAACTTCCACAGAATATGTACGAGTTTTAATTAATGAATAAGTAATTAAATAAAGTGAAAGAAGGAAAAAAAAAGCTCTTAATGATTAAGCTGTGAATAAATATGCATAAGTTTCCTATTTATCCGCTTATAAAGAAAGTCATTTCTGCTAATCGATTTTCTATTATCGATGCTTTCATAAGGGAAACAGTCAGATAGTGCAGTCGTGTCTCGCTGCACTTGCAGTAACTCGAGTTATATAGCATGGAACAGAATGAATATTGGTCAGTGAATTAGAAGGACGAATACGGAAAACGATGAGGCATAATTTCAGGTACTGTCCCTTAGATTTCCCGGCGTAAAATGAAATTTGAAATAAATAGGATCTATGTCCTGATTTCAACTGGTTCGAAGTACAACCACTGTTTAAGTGGGTCAGCAATTCGGGAAGCGTTCTAATTCCATAACAACAAATAAGTAATTGGCCAGCTAATTAAATGCCAATTTTCCACACATAACTTTCATTACGGAGTTATTTGGTTATTTAGAAATGTTAATGCAAATCAAGCAGCAGTTCTTTGTGCACAGAAGCCCTGGTTGACTTGGAAGAGCCCACTACCTTGCTGACAACAAGAAGAAAGCGTCAGACGTTTTCCGAAGACGAGCGGAGGATTGCTGGGGTGAGTAGAATTGTTATTTGCAAGAGCGGAGATATTTCGTAACGAAAGGGTAACTGCAAGTATAATCAGAGGATTAAATGCATTCTCTCTAATAATTATGACTAATATAACATACATATTCGGTTTGAAGTGGAGGATAGAATTCAGTTTCTCTTTAGCGCATTGAATCTCATGTCCATATTCCATTTGCTTAGGTCACTCCTAAGAACCCGTCTAAGTTCGGAATCCTGTGTCACGTCTTGTTGCATGCCTTTTGTTCTATAAAGACTTGTCAGCCTCCCCCACAACCCCATACGAAAAATCGTAGAGGAGAATCACCCTTTGACGTCTGTCCGTGATTATTTAGTCAACACATTCTTAGCTACCATCCGTATCTTGACGCCACATCCTTCATCCAGAACTTCAGTGTGCGCCGTAATCGGCTGAAGAGTAGCCAGCATAATATGGCGTCTTAGATTAACAGAGAAATGTGTAGCGAAAAGCGACGAGGAGAAGGTTTGAGACAAAGAAGGACGAGGTGATTAGAGGGTGTAAGAAGGTTCATAATTTGGAGTTTTATATGTTGTACACCTCACCGTATATTATTACGATGGGTAATTTTAGAATGATGCGATGGGCGAGGGATGCAGGTTTATCACACACAGAGAAGGATGAGAAAGTGGAATAAAGAGAGACCAACTTGATGTCACTTGCTTTCTTATTTCATTATTTAATGCTCAACATGTTTCGGATGTTAATACATCCATCCTCAGGAGCTTGCGACTTATTCATTGAGTTATTTCATGGGTTGTATT
>Ga0123354_10000365_pt1 | contig 42877 bp, 24 predicted proteins | sample TergutLab28metaG_2_FD_97872 | JGI IMG/M metagenome (GOLD analysis project Ga0123354, IMG submission 97872) | Labiotermes labralis P4 segment gut microbial communities from Petit-Saut dam, French Guiana - Lab288 P4 | ecosystem: Host-associated > Arthropoda: Insects > Digestive system > Gut ... | reverse complement strand
CACACACACACACACACACACACACACACACACACACACACACACACACACACACACACACACACACACACACACACACACACACACACAAACACACACACATACAGACACACACACAGACACACACACACACACAGAAACACACACAAACGCACACACACACACAAACACACACAGACACAAACACACACAAACACACACACACAGACACAAACACACACAAACACACACACACACACACACAGACACACACAAACCCAATGTCACATTAAATTACGAAAGAAAATATTTTAAAAATCATTACTGTAGTTACCGCGAGTAGCTATGAACTGTAAGCTGCATTATATAATTAAGGCTGTAATATGTACATATCTCCACATCAGATTTAATCCAACATGCTGTTATGAAATTGTCAGTATTTGGAAATCAAATACGAGACTAAATCCGCATTTGAACGTACTTCTCTCAGCCCAAAACAGGGGCGTGCAATAGCTTGTCCAGCAGCAGACGGATATGGCTCTTCCGAAATAATTGTGAGCAACAGGTCTTCGGCAGAAATATGTAGCACTTGAAAAATTGTTACACAAAGCGAGGCATACCAATTGTCCGTGTTGACTGAACGTGATTAATAAAATATAACACAGCGAACAAAAATACTTGAATTAATATTTAATCAATAAAATGTCTTTAACCATCAACAGTTTTCTTACGCATAAACTAGGCTCTGACGTCAGCCCTTGTTAGTCACAAACTGTGGAATTCCAGAACTTGAATTTCTATCAGCACCTTAAGTTTTTGTTGATTAAAGCCTACCGCGACACTGCCTATAGGAAACAGCAATTTATGAAAATATTATCCCACACCAACTTAATAATATGAGATTACATTTAACTGATGGATCCGTCTAATTTGCTTACAAGGTAGAACACAGACATATAATCCAAACATTTGGATGACACATAATAAGGCTTTAACAGAATTACAGCAAGTGCAACACTAAAAGTAGTTAATTAAGACGCGCCATAAGAACGGTACATAATCGTGTTCGTAAGACGTCCTTCTGCTTATATAAAACTTGATATTAGTTCTTGTTTATTTAATATAAGAAGCTTCTGGGCGATAATTTAATTAGGCCCAAATGCATTGTTGGTGGGAAGCAATAGAAATTAGCGTTGCCGTTCAAAACTTTCTCAAGGAGACAGCCTGTTTCTCACTGCGGAGGCCTGGGTTCAATGCCAGGTCAGCCCTTGTGGAATTTGAGGTGGATAAATTGGCACTGGGATTGGTCTTTCTGCGAAGACTGCTTTTTTCCTCTGTCAGTGTTATTCCACCCTTGGCCCCGTACACATTCATTCATATCTCACCTACATTATATAACCTCGATAGTTGATAGTGTCGTTAAATAACACACAAAAAACCCTCACAAGTCTTCTGAAAGCACTGTATTATTTACGTGGCTGGCTGAATGAATGGGGAACTTATTCTTCCATCATGCTTTAAAAGTAATTCAAGTGCCCTGCTAAAACTCCCAGTTCACTGCCTACTTGAACATTCTTTGAAACCACTGCAGCACTTTAACTTCAAAACGCAGGGTTGCTCGCAATATGAAAGTTCATGCTACCCTCAGCTCGATTTATTGGTTGTCAATTGTGTGAGAATTTGGGGCAATAAGAAAAGCGTGCCACACTTAGAGGTCTATTCGCTAACCATCTTACAAATTATGAGAGTAGTCCTTTTCAGTTGACTGCATTTAAAAAACCTAACCAACTCACCTCAGCAGAAAGCCTGGGGCAGCTGACGTTTAGCTCAGCTGATCAAGACAGTCTCTGGTTTTCCTCTATCCCAGATGCTCATTATTAGCTGTTCACATGAGCCCTCTGTTGGTCGATATCTTTCGATAGACGGCTGTAGTCCACATTCACACACCTCTTTCGTTTGGATACACTTTTGTATTATAAGCTACTCCCAATTACACCTTGGCCTTCCAAGTAGCCCTCTCTTTACAGGCTTTCGAATGGAGAGATCAGTATAATAGAATCTAGGTTATCACGGCTATGATTATGAATAATACAGTCTCTGAATTCTAACGACATGTCTGCTGGTCGAGATTCGGAGAACCTCACTGCCTCCATGTTTACATCCTGAATATGGAGGTGAAGATGTTCATAGAAAACGTAAATGCACCTTCAACTAACTATAAGCGAGTATATCCCAGAAGACATTTTCGAAAAAAATTTCTATGTATTTCATATGTTTTCCATGCATACCACAAGTTCTATCTATCGCGAAATACGGTTATCAAGCTGTAGGATGAGTTTGTCTGACTTAATAAGCCTCCACTGGCGGGGATTTTTGAAAACTGTGACGGACGTTCGGACTCCATAAAGGGAGATTGTTAGGCGCCGTGTGGTTAATTACTGGTGTAATGAACACCACGTCTCTAAATTACATCACGTGCCTTAGTGTCAGAACACAGTTCTGTCTATGTTTAACGATTTGTTCCATTTAATACTTTACACAGTCGTTGCTCATCACACATTCTGAGTTCTACAATGTGAGCCGTTATTTTGCTGTCTTCAAATTTCCAAGTAAATTTCTATTCTGAAGAATCAAGAGTAAACTGCAATTTTTTTTGTTTCTGCCGAATATAATTTGCAGCGACTTGGGTTAAGATATGACGTGGCCATATGTCTTTGTGTTCTGTTGTCAGTTTACACAATCTATGATTTTCTTTATGACAACAGTGCATACCAAGCAACAAAGGATGTTTCTTCTGACAATGAAGTACCAAAATATATCTCTGGGAAATCCTTCTGTTATACAGCAAATAAATTGAGAATTGCGTAATCGCTTGCATTATTTATTCACTTTCTTTCGCCGCAATATATATCAGAGACGGGGTCTTTCATCTGCTGGGACCACCGCACATTGCAGAATACCTTCCCATAAGATGCAATACTCCTGCTCCTTTGTTTAGTGACCATAACAAACACTGTCGGTTTTAAATAAAGGGACAAAATCGCTCGAGATCACTGTGATCATGTTTCTGTATGATTTTCCAAAACTGCCTTAAAGAAATGTGGTTTTATACATTCTTGTCATACTGCTCACGTCTTTGGTTTTGTCAATTGTCGCGACAAATATTGCAGTAAAGAATAATTATAAAATTCATAATATTATTGAGCGATATCAATTTAACTTATAAGACGGGTTTGAAACTTACGTTACTTCAACGAAGTACTACAGAAATCATAGTACATTTACACCTTCTGTTGTATACTACTGTCTTACGACTATCATGTAAGATGGTATTTCATTTATAAGGTATATATTTGTATACAGTAACAGTAAAGCAGTAAGTTAAATTTATGGAATACTTATTGCCCGATAGAGAAATGTCGACACGACAGGAGGTTGGGGTCGTCAAAGTCATTGTCATAAAGCAACCAGGACACTAAATGTCATCCAAACTCCAGCTTGGCTGACGCAATTGGCGTACCCAGTGGACTCAAAATTTTACTCTGATTTCTGTATAGCACGTGATTGTTTCATGATTTTAATGCTTAGAATCTTCCAGCTCAATGCACTATCATGTGGAAATCAACGCCCTAATTTGCCTTATAAAAAGGCTTGCCGAGGCATATTCGGGGGATTTAGTTTAGATCAGTTGCTACCGGAAACTCTGCCGCTTGCTACTGGATCGACATTTCTCTAACAACAATTTGTATATTACGAGCTTCTATTCAGAACAACTGTAAACATCACATATTCAGCCAATAAATCAAGAATATATTTACACATCATCGCGAGTTTCTGGGGACTTGAATTTCAATTCTTAAGTGTTCTAACGCACTCAAAGACTTCCCTCTAGATCTACATCCTAAGTTTCCAAACCACCATCGCCTTGGGATGCAACACTTATTTAAAACGAACCAGATGCACTAATTTCTCACATTTATTTTTGGAATAAAACTCTACACGTTTCGAACAGTTTCTGTTTCCACCATCAGGAGTTTTTCACTATACATACACAATTGTATATGTTATACATGTTTGATGTCAGCAAACCTGTATGACATATACCGTTGCTGTGTGGACAGTGAAAACTCCTGATGATGGGCAGAGGAACTGTCCGAAATATGTAGAGTTTTATTCCAAAAATAAATTTGAGAAATTAGTGCATCTGGTTGGTTTTATTATAACAATTTATCACGATGCACGGTCACTTGAACGTCAAATACATTTATACCCGTCGTCCCAAAATATTACCGTAACATGTCTTAACCTTCGCGAAAAAGAAACTGTAATTATTAAAAGGACTGTCTGCATATAGTAGAAAACTGAGTGGTCAGCATTATGCAGCGCAGACCGGGTGGAATCACTGAGGGAAAGAGTCCATATTGCAGGCAGTTTCTCTCTGTGCGGTCACATAACAGTCAAGAACGGAAATATGCCCGAAACTGTAGAGCTTTCGTAAATTTGTGAACTGCGCAATTGTGCAATGACGCTCATTATCAGCTGTTCAGACATTCATATAGCTTATACTTCATTGACCTACGTTTAGGCATAATAATGTCTAACTCTTAAAAACAGAAAGTAACGGCAACCTTAAGAAATATAACAATGTGAAAAAAACTGGTACACTTCCACCAGTGCTTGAAATTAAATGTATACAGTAACCAGACGTTTACCCGAGATAAAAATGGTATTATTATTATTATTATTACTGTAATTACTGTTTGCCTGATATAGCTGTCTCTTTTAGTGTACTTATTAAGTGTAAAATGTGGCAAGATATTACAATAGAAACGCTGAAATCATGGGTAGCGGGTTGCATTTGGCTGTAGGAGCTACTCAGAAATAGTGTTGAAGACACGGATGAAAACATTAAGAAACTCGTGACTGGATATCAAATAACTTCTCCATCTATGAAACCTGCATGTTTACCAAGAAACGAAAAGACCACTTCAGACCTTGGCTTTCTGTGTTCTGATTCGTGGGTGTCTATAAATCTTAAGAATTTAGGGAAAGTGTAAATATATTTATTTAAGAGTATGTAAGCCGTACGATAACCTAACCTGGAACATGTTCGTGGAGTATTCCAGGAGACAGGTTTAAAAAATCTGACAGCTGCCGATTGAACTGACACTTATACCCTAACGTGTGGACACCATACCGGCGTTGTAAAAAAGCATTATGTTCTCTATTCAGCAAAGTATCTGATAGGATAGGAACTGACGGATGAAAACATTTACTATTCAGAAGAGAGGAGCACATCGACACTGGTGAGTTGTGTAGCTAGTCTACTGCAGTTAACTATACCCATATGAAATTCTTATTAGTTTAGGTTTAACCTTGGTTTGTCTGTTCGTATTTAAGTGAATAGAATAGGCCTACTGAATGTCTTGGCTTTTTACAATTATCCTATCAGTACTTACATTTACAAACATGCATACAAGGAGAGTTATTATTTATGAAAGATGACATCCCTATGAATACCGCCTCACTGATGAAATATTTAATTTCGATATGAAGATGGTAAGCAGTACTGGTTAGTAGGCTTCATATAATAATAAAATATGGTCCTATATTAATAATTACACTTGAGTCATTTACTTTGGATAAGAGAAAAATATTAAAATCTATCTCGAAAGAATAACTTCTGAGTATATTTAACTGTGTACTAATCCGAAAAGGACTAAGATTCTGAGATAGTATTTTAAAAATACACTGATTGATATCTATATTTCTTAATAGACTGGCATTTCTGTTAAGCGCCGGATAATTACCGACGGCTCCAACAGTTATTTTTGTGGTGGAGTCAGTTACTGGTGTAGGCTCCTGTTCGAGAGAACAATACCGTGCTTTGTTAAACTTACAACGCCGTCTTTGTTCGAGGGGCACATGGCGACGAAGCATGGACGAGTTCCAAGTTAGTTTGACCTTATGCGTCTAGTCTACACAACTCCACACCGGATTTCGATTAAATTCAACAAAATCAAGGAAACATGGCCGTCGAATTGACACTCCTGTTTTGTATTCTGTAGGTCCAGGGTTCATATTTCGGTAGAGAGACCGCCTACCTTAACTATTATGGTAGTGAGTCCTTCAGTCATACTGGGCCAGTAAACCGGACGGTGAGGCAAATGGGACTGTCAATCTTGCGTAAATACCCTCCAGTATATTACACGCTAATCATCCTACAGCTTGACGCTACATGTACTGAAATACTGAGCTACTGACAGCAACACTAAATGAATGTGACATGAGTACAGTTCAGTAGGCCCGATAGCACGAATTTGATTTGTTCCGTATCCTCCAGATATGCACTTTACTTTGACTGCTACACAAACCAGATGTGTAATACTTTCTTTAAAGTCGTAGAAGCTTAACATTTGTAACATGCCACAAGATATATGTCTCTTTAATTTACACAATTTTTTAATAATTCCTTGTAATACGAATATTTAACGAAATATGAGATAAGGTAATTTTTGACAACCCATAATGTGATTATATTTGAATACGAACACATTTTATTCACGCCTTTCTGCAGTAAATGAATAATAAAGCGTGAAAAATTACAAAATGTTTATTTGGAAAATTTTCATGGAGTTCACTTTTTATTTGTTTAGTACCAGAATCGTAGCTGCTTGGCCCTATTCTGTGATTGATGCGTAGAAACGTATATTTCCTGCTCTTATTATGAGATCCATATCGAGATTAGCAAGGCCGTTTGTGTGCTTAAGACATATATGTAGCTTATTTATCTGCAGACAGCCAAGTACTCCTGTGTTTCCATAGTAAAGCTCCACTTGGAGCGACATCTAATTTACTGGCAATTCACTGTGCTTGTGGCCCGTGTTTCTTGTCTCTTCATGACACCGAAGCTCGTATTCTCTATACAGTTATTCATGTATTCACCGAGCGACAGTTTGGTACCTCTGTAATTCATATAACATGGAAGCCCAAAATTATCGCACTTTCTGTTTCGCTGTAACACTTCTTGTATAATATATCGTGGTACTGGCAATTTATTTCCCATTCTCTCCCCTTTTTGTTTCACATATCATGAATTTATCAGTTCTCTTTTTCTCGTCGACCAAACCCCTTTGCACCCTCACTTTGTTTCTCCCTCACATATATACGTATATCAGGATGCTATTTTTTTGCCAGTTTTCCCGCCAGAGGTAAGTCACGTCCAATCAGGTTTTGAGATAAGATAGAACCGCTGCAGCTCTCATGATCCTCATCTATCTCCGGCAAGACAAGCAGCAACCAGCATCCGGTCTCTTTGTAGAGGAAGTGACGTCGCACTGCTGTAAATAAAACTCAGATTTATATGCAAATGCACATTTCGTTGTGTTCGTGTAACTTGTTCAAGTGTTAATTGCATTGTTAATATGAAATGAAAGAAGCCCCTTCGTAGCGTAGCGTAGTGCAGTAAATAGCACCTCAAGGGACAGCGGTAGAAGTTATGAATTATGGGCTTCCAAGTGTAGGTCACGGTGTTTCTGAGATATTTAACCAACAAATTATGGCAAAAGATGGAGCGGCATGTATCTTAAAAACCATAGAAACATAGGCTAGTTAATTTTTAATGATTACAATAATTTATAATGCATTCATCATGGCAAAGAACCTTGTTGTTGGACTGGAAGTATTTCTGCGCCTTGGGGTTTCAATTCTTTTCCCGCCAAAGACTACGCTGGCTGGTATTCCTCAGTCCGTCCCGGCATGTGCTTGGATAATTCTTCAACATAGACAAGGAAAGCTTCATTCGGCGTTTCGTCAGTCTGGCTGTCAAACGTTCGTCTTGCAGTTATAGTAGAATCGATACTACATCATTAATATGTCAGTACCTTCCTACATTCTTTTTATTTTATTTTATTTTACTTTATTTTGTTTTACAAGGCACGGTCTACGAGGAAGCAGAAGGCACTGGATAGTGTTCGATTAGACGTTCGTGTAAAGTGCGGTTGCAGTTGACCCAAAAGAGCCAAAATTATGTTCGCTCTGTAACTTTCATTGCCAGTCTCGAAACAAAATCTGAGAGATAATTCTTGCACTAACAGAATAATGTCGTAGGATACAGGACCCCACATATTTGTTATTTTAATGCATTTCATGCCTGTAAGACAAAAGTAATACTTCTGAAACGCGATGAAGATCTGCGGCAAAAAAAGGGAGAATCTTATTTTAGTGTGCTAAATATAAAGTTCGCAGAATGTACATGTTCCGTCGATTCCAGTGGTCATCCACCATAACGTGAGTTTCTGTGATTTTTTCCGTATAAAATTTATGTGCGCGAAATTCGGAAGTGACCTCGGCCTACCTTATTTCTTTTATGTGTCATTACGGAAAATCCCGAAATATGTTGTTAAGTTACGCAATTTCGGACTTAACGCGATTTTTAAAGGATAAAAAATTGCAATAAGGGTTTTGAATGATTTCGCAATGAGAACACAGTGGCGAAAGAATAGAGCTGGCCGATAACATAAGCAGTGAGGCTGCCATGCTGCGGCCCTTCAGGTTCCAGTGTTTTGAAGTTCGGAAGTGCGCTGGACTTCGTGGCAAATACGTGTACAGTAAACCGCATGTAGGCTGAATTCAAACTGTGCCGTCCCTTCCCGAAAGTAACTGTTGTGTAAGTCGGGGACTGTCTGTGCATAATGTGTCTATTGTCTCTCATTCAGCATTACGTGGCTCATTTAATGATGCAGTGTTACTGAATAATCATAGTTGACTATAACTAAAGTGATTGTTGACGGAATGAACAGCCTTGATTCGATCCCATACATCGGTAGAAGTATTCTTACTTGTGGTGTGTGCATGTCTCTTGTTGTACACGTCCCGACTCCTATACAATACACACCAGGGACTTCCTCTGGGGATGAAAGCGCAGTCGCGCGTATCTGATTACTCTTTATACTTTCCTTTCTTTCTGGTCCTGATGTTGAAGATGGAAATTCATTGCCATTCTCTGCATGCATTCACTACAAACTCTATATCTGCCTTTATTTTTATAAATTAATCTGTGTCGAAAAATTTGTAAAGTTCTGGAGTCTTTATATGTCGTTGGATCAAGTTATTTTCGTTATTTTATATATGCAAGGAAAGAGGGGAGGCGTATCCTGAAAAAGAAACAAAGCAAAGAGTAACACTAAGAAAGTTATCACAACCCAGTATAAGCATTACACACCCATGCATAAATACAGAAAAGAGATAAGATACTTCCCTTCCAAGTATAAGCGCTCGGCTACTGAATCCTATACGGAGTTTGTGAAGTAGACATAAATTTTTAGCACAACAGTGTTGGCCGAGAATCACAGATTTTTCCCAAAATAAATTATTTTGGACGGAGAAATGGCCAATTAAATTACAGCCAGAATCAGATGTGGTATCTAATCAGCTTAATGCATAGTCATGGATTATTTAAAATACAGACAGAATATTAAAAAACTGGGACAGCAGTGTTAACATTTTTTAAACAGGTTTAATATTGGAAAACGTCATTAAAATTGTATTTAACACGAAATTTGGTGTGTAAAAATGGTATTTGTAGTGGTAAACTCTTAGTGATGAATACATTCGAGGGAGAGTTATTAAACATGTATCCAGATTCTCGTGGGATAAACTTAAATTAACCAGTAATGAAAGGAAAAAATAAGTGTGAATTGTCAAGGAAATGCTTCGTCCTGCGATGAAGTTTTAACATGTGTTCAGACACGTATGATGTATAGCTGGGGACGTGTTGGCTTAATTGTGCGTGTAGCAGTCATGCAGTAGGTCACACGAATGCAGAACATACTCGATGAACAAAAGAACAGGAAGATATATGAAGATATTTTTTTAATTGATGCTTTCATAAGTTGTAGAGCTTATTGAACCTAAAGTGTAAAGGCATAAAGTGCTCAGAATGTAGACTAAGAACACAGTTACAGTTACGTACTGACAGTCAGTCGGTCTGGAAATTTCTATATAAGCCAGAGTAACTTAATCTTTCCAGCACTCATCCAGGCGGAAGAGTCTGCCGCTCCCCTCATCGAGTCGCACAGATACGTAACGCTTGTGCTTGCGACGGGAGTGTGCTGTCTGTACATCTCAGCTTGCAGCCTGCGTTAACGCTGATACGTGGAATGGTTCCGTAAGTTCCGTGCAGCACGTGATTGTAAAGCATCTACATTTCTCTGGAGTCGCAGTCTAAGTAACAAGACAGGCAATGAAGTAAGATGTAATATTGAGGCGCGTTCTTTCAACCATTGTTGCAGTGGAAAAGCAATAAGTATTACATATTCTGAATGTGTATTTTTAGTCTTGGGTATTCAAAATGCAACGCGCATGCACAATATCATCATCTTTGACCTTTCTGGTTCTACAGCATTTTTCACGTTGTCTCATAAGCGTATGATTTTCGAAAAAAAGTTATTGAAAACAAAATGTGTGTTTTGATTTCCTCTGCAACATTTGTCTGAACCATTTCTCATGTTAAGAAGAAATGAGCGACATGTGATAAAAAATGAATATTGTACTTCGTGTAAAGTACCCGTTATTCTTGTCCGATTTTAATGAAGCTGGAAATTTCTTGAAAGACTTTAGAAAAACATTCAAATATCAAATTTCATAAAATTCCGACCAGGGCGAGAAGAGTTGTTCAATGCTGGCAGACGGACAGACGGATGGACAGATATGATGAAGCTAATAGTCGCTTTTCGTAATTTTGCGAATGCGGATATAAACGTATTATCTAATGTCACGCAAGGAAGACAAGTGTATGCTTTAAACTGGGAAGGAAAAGCCATCGGTACATATGACTGTAATCACTGTGTTCTGGTTACTGTTTGGAGTAGAGTGATTTTGGGCAACTTAAGGCCTCTTACTTAACCAAGGAATTCCCCACGTGGAACGCAAGGATTCATAAGTGGACTTACAGGAGCTCACCATCGGCCCATAATTCAGAATCGGACGAATTCAATTCACATTGCTACACGTTATGCTGTTCGTATCAATTTTAATGCTCATCATTATATCTATGTTGAGGCCCCTGAAATGATATTTGAAGTTTACTTTAAAGACTAAAATTTCTGTGCCTTTTTCAGCCCCATTTGTGTTACACGTAACACCCTTCATCGCTCTAAAATATATGGTATAAGGATTTAGGTAATCCGATTTCGCATTTTCTTTTAACCATTTTCTGGACGAATTTGTTAATACCTAAAATAAATTGAATTTGTAAGTAATGGTACCGCCTAGGTAATCGGTTTAATGCGGTGACTTACTTTACCGTGTTCAACAGTATATGGCTGAATGATGGTGAGGGCACCAGGTGGTGCTGACTTCTAAACTGCGTCGAAGCGTAGGATTTTAGAAAGACGTTTCTTTATTCGAATGCTCCTAGCCTTTTTCTACCTGTGCAGCAGGTAACAGCGGTATTAAGATGAAGATGAATATAGACCATTGAAGGAATTTCACTGATATGGGAAAACCAAAGTACACGTAAAGAAACCTGTCAGAGTGCCACTTTTCCCACCACATATCTCACACGGATTGATCCCGGAATATAAATCAGGTCTCCGCGGTGAGAAGTTGGCGACAGCCTGCCGGAGTAATTGCTGAGCATGAAATTAATCTAAATAATACTGTAATTTTCGGTTCCACCTCATAGAAAACATGGTGGACATCCATATACAGACCAATCGATTTATGTTCCGTGGAGAAATATTGGTCCTGTACGCTGCCAACCATGTGGAACGCTTACCAAAAACCTGCAGGTAATATGCATGTTTGATTAACGTTAAGGAATGTGACCAATTTACATTCCGTGAGTGTAAAGATTAAATTTTTTGTAATAAATTTCGAGTTAAATAAAAAAAACAAGTTTGTGTATTTGCATTCCGTTTTTCTATAAATCAGTAAGAGTATGTTGGGTCTATGTAACCTGTATAGCAGGTCTTCACTCCGATCAGACGTATTCGTAGTCGTTAGGAACTTTCGGTTTCTCTGCCCTGCTCCACGAATTTTACCGATTTCCAATGCAGACCATTAGGTCTTGGCTCAAGGACCTTGGCACGGATTTATATTACGCTGCGATCGATGTACCCGTGCGAAAATACGTCAGGCAGCTGGAAAAACTGGAGCTATGGCAGTGCTGAATACACATCCGGCTCCAAAGCTAGGCGTATGGAAAACCGAAATAAATTCATATTAAAGTTGAAAAATCTGTGTCGATACCAGTTCCATTGTATTGCCTATGTTAAACCCAAAGTAAATTAAAATTCTAATGTATCTAATGCTTTAGTCGGGGCGACTTTAAGAGTGCAAACCTTGACGTCTATTTAAATAATGAAGTGGAAAACTATTTAGTATCTGGCAGAAAAACAGCGCCACTTATAACACGACAGCATATGGTGTACTCCGTGACTGGGAGAGAGATTTACTTAAAAATGGCGTACGGTTTGACGGTAAGCACGTCAATGTGGTGTCGTTTATGTCCAGAAGAAAAGTACAGTTTTCCTTGGACCAATTTACACAAAACACGCAAATGTTCAGCCGTATTAGGTTCCAAGCTCTTATACCGAACTTCAGACAGATCGATCAGACGGACGGAAGGTACGGACAGATACTGAAGCGTCACTAAGCCGATCTTCACGCAGACCACGTTCGCTTCACAGTGTTTTGCGTATCGGATCTGGGCTGGTCTGGGATTTTACGATGCGTAGAGTGGTAATTCCGTACCGACGCTTCAGGAAAATGTATAGTGTCCATCTTCAAGGGTCAAGCAGTCCATCACTTCTATACCGAATTTATTCCTTCATACACATATAAAAATATATACATATATACACTTCACCTCTACATATATACTACACAGTCACCCATGCACAATCACTTGCTGTCATCTGTTGTAACTCCGGCATTAATGCGAACCAAAAATCTGAATTTATATTTCATGTTTATAGCATACCAAAACAGAGAAAGACTTCTTGATACTTACTGGAATATAATTATGAGTGACGTACTGACATTATTCTTGAATGATTGACCATCTTTTCAAACAACAGAAGATGTATGTCTGATTAGTACCACAGACCAATAACGTGTCTGTATGACGTATTCTTTAAGCCATGCAGATATGTTAAACAGCCACTTACTTACACACAAAGTAGATGTCAGTGAACAGCGTAACTGCTTTCGGTATCGAAATTTGAAACTTCAAAACAGCAGTCAAATGACGTATAATGTGCAACCGTTGTTGACACTTAAGTAATAAATTAAGCAATTAACAAGTCACTGCTGGACGGCTAACATATTATTTAACCCTTTCATATTCATGAATATTAATATATATATATATATATTTCCTGGTAGAGGGATGCACAAATCCCAGACGCTGGCGCCTAATATTTGTGAGTCCTCTAACTGTAGTGTGTAGTATATTGTGTTGAAAAAGACACTTACGAAAATAACATTTATAATTTTTTATACCATTAATGTTACTTTTTAACACTTAACGCAATGTTGAGAATTACGAAGTTTTACTGTAGTCTACTCAAAAACTTGTAACATTTCCGCGTCTTCAGAAAGCCTGTGTTACAACCAGTGTCGACAAAATAATTTCGCTTGCGCACGCACAGATACACACACACACACACACAAAGCAGTTTAATTTACCAAAAACAGATTTATTCGCCCTCATGTTATTTAGAGGCTCTTTTGAGCCGCATATTTCTCCTGGCGTCATGAAGTAGGATTACTTTGAGCAGTAAATTTGAGAGGATTTGGAGGGAACCTTTCATAGTGGGTTGTACACGTAAGGTAATAATCCAGATTAGGCACAGAGGAACTGAGTGAAACCGCGAAAACCTCGATAAAGGTTACCTTACCTGCCGTCTGCTGAATTTCGTTCACGAAAACTGCATAGTATGAACCAGGAGCTATACACATATACACGTGCAGTCGACAGATACTGTTTATGAATGTTCTAATAACTTTTCCTTTGTTACTTTAAACTCAGAAAAGTGTGAATTTTTTTATTTGGTGTACGGTCTTATTTTTGCTACATGTAATTGAATATCTAATATGTAGAGCCACAAATACAACTGAACATTTCCTTCCATTACATTACATATTTCCAGAATGACAATATAATAAAGTTATTACTCTGTTAAAAAGAGTTAGAAGAAAATAACATTAAAGCGTCCAAAAAACCAGTCCGAATAACAAATAGGCCGTTTTGCAAATTGAACTTTCTTAGATGACCCGGAGGTATAACTTTTCGGTGGTATACAGAAGTATGGAAAATCCGCGCATTTAGGTAAGTCTTGCAGTCATGGTGTTGCTATAAACAACAAAATAATCGATCAGTATCAAATTGTATGCTAGAGCAGTTTGTGCTTTTGTGATACTTTGCCATAATTAATTTCAGTTACGTAATGTGAAGTCTCATTTCTATATTATTACCGACGTTGAATGTTTTAAATATTCGGTGCCAGTCTTGGTGTATTTTACGGATTTTTAATTCTTCAAAGCCTGCCGTTCTCGGGGCACTTCGTGACCGTAAATTAATTTAGGGGTAAGGTAAATTTAAACCTCCTCCGTCTTAGGTGTTAGTAGGTATTCAAAACTCAGCCTCATTGTTGGAGTAAATCTCCAATAATTAGAAAGAATACCCGCTGTCTAAAGACGCTTCGAAACTTTGAATCCTCCCGAGAAGATGAATATTCTGCTTGCTCCGCTGCAGGTTTTAGGCAGGTGTAGTACGTACAGGAGATTGATACATTGTATATTTGGTTGTGTGTATTGGGAAAGAAAGGTCAGGACAGTAGTTTGAATGCAATAGTAAAAGACAAGCAAAGTCATTGTTTAGGAGAAAGAAACATATACAGAAGACATGAATAGTTACTGTATTTCGGCAGTAAATTCGAAGTAGAGACAATTGCTTATTTTAAGACACCTTTTCACCACAAAATATTTCGTTAGTGTACATAAATATACATGTAAACTATGTCTGCCAACATTCGACGGTCTTTCAGGATTCAGAAGCGTCTTACATGCATACTCATATTACTTGTCTGCGACGCTCTATCAGTTACTTTTATTCACTTCGTCGCTGATATTTAACGAATCTGTTTAAAATGTAAAGACTGACGTACTGACGACTTTAGTATGTAAACGCCAAGAGAAGAGAACAGTTTGGAGAAATGAACTCATTTTACAACATAACGTTAAAACAGATCTTTAAAAATGATGATGTCACGGTGTGACTTGGCTGTCCTTGCCAGTGGTTGGAGGCCAACTGTGTGCTCGTATGTGAACGGTTACGGCTTTTTATGCTGTAAAAGAGGTCGAGAACTTCGTCACTAGCTGAGCGAGTATAAGACGGACATAATGATACATAATTTTTTCATTCTTCAAAATTGGTTTCAAAATGCTCTCATAAACAGCCCTCCAAATACTAAGTATTTTGTGCACTATAACGTGCGGTTTTGTGTGGTGCTAGTAGGAAATGTAACGGCAAGGACGGTAGTGGCCTGTAACATCTATTCTAGACTTTGTATGGAAGAGGATTTAGAATCTATTTTGACTAAGAAGTGCAAGATCCTACCTCATTAAATACCGTGGCACAACGTGTAGATTAGCAGGTTATATCGGTAACATATCTCACTGAAGTTTCCTGGACTGACAAGAGATGAAACGGCAGAATTTGTGCACGGCTGCTCTGACCCGTGACACACACGAGTGCAGAACCAGTGTTTATGTTACGCCAGTACTGCTGTATCATATCTCCGCCCGACTCGAGTGTCATGAAACTGCTCAAAATATATTTTCCTACCGAAACGTTTAGACAAATATTTGCTTCTTGTAAACTGTCGCTTTAATCTTTCTGAAAGGGCGGCTGACCTAGACGTAGAACCTTCGTATTTTATTTGGTGCTGGCACACTTGTGGTACTTCGCGTTTAAATTCAGAAATACATAAATTTATGATTTTGGAGATTTAAACTAAAATTTCGACTTCATTGGACAAGTACCATTTATTAAAGCAAGCGTTCTGATGAATCATAGAACGAAGGAATGGGAATATGTTTTCGGAATTATAAATTCTCTGATTTCTAGTCGGCAGGATGTAGATCCTGTCTCTGCGTGTTTATTTTTAGCGACACAGTTAGATCCATATTGAGTGTTTCTAGTATATTTATTTTATCTAAGCAGGTGGGCTGTTTCAAATTCAATTTACGTTTTTAGTCATTTTTGTACGGGAGGGTCCACATGTAGCCTATTGTGGTAAGCAGCTGTAGGTTTGCTGCTGGTATCCTCAGCACAGAGGAGTGAACAAGCACACAGATACGATACTTGCGAGTGGTGTGAACATTTTTCATCTTCGTGAAGATCGATTTCAATTTTCTTTGTGTAATAAGCTTACATTCCGGGTTGCAGTCCTGCCTTATAAGTCTCAGAGGATCCATAGGAATCGAGAAGTAGTGATCCACTAACACTAGTTATTTCTAATTCATCAGATCTCTTTTCTTCTCACTTTTCTCTCCTGTCTTCCGCTCGCTTTCATTCCTGTAACAATATTTCACTTCTCGTAACAAATGACTCACTGTAATTCTTCCATCTGTGCTACTTCTGTGTGCAAGATAAAATAAAACTTTCACTTTCACCATTCCAATTGCTGATCCGGTTTAAAAATCGGTTTACTCGACAAAAAATAGGGTGCATGGCCATCTAGGCAGTAAAGAGGTTGAGGTTATTTCCAGTTCGATCCATGATATCTCAGAGTGAAGTCTCCGAAATTACTACCAGTATGACACACTGTTTTCTTCATAGTGAAGTGTCTGAGTTTGTTTCCACTAGGATACGTGATTGTTTTGGTAGTCAAGTGCCTGAAGTTATTGTCAAACTTTTCAATTGAAGTTATTTTGTAACATCCACGACAGGTGACAGAGGCCTGAGCTTACTGGCATTTGCCTCCGTAAAGAAAAATGTGAATTAGATTCTTGCCTGTAAAGTTCTAGAAGTTTCACAGTGTTTCATAGTTGCGGATTGGTACATGCAAGATGTAAGTATGTTTCTACATATAAGACATTCTTAATAAATAATAGTCGCATGTAGCTCAGACTTCTATGCAATAAAAAAATTCAGAGAAAAAAATTCATTTAAAGCAGTAGGTCAATAAAATAAATTTCAGTTCCATAACAAAGAATCCAGTTCCTTTTCTTTCATTACGCTTAATTTGAAAGTATTTACAATGTACATTTTCGTGAGTTTACGTTGCTCCATCCGATATGGACGCACTATTTACGAAATTTAACGATTAAATTAACTCAAGTAATTTGCGCAATAAGAACCAACAGGATGCACTATTCACTTTCAATTTATTTCAATAATTATCCTCTACATGTTTCGAGCAGGTTTACTGCTCATCATCAGGAGGTACTACTCTGCGTTTATGTTGGTGGGTTGCTAGCAGCTGCTAACAAACCGCCAACATAAACGCTAACATACCAAGTGCTGTATATACAGATTAGTACCTCCTGATGACGAGCAGTAAATCTGCCCGAAACATGTAGAGGATAATTATCAAAATAAATTGAGAGTAAATTAGCATACCCTGTTGGGTCTTATTGCGCGAGTATATCATGATGCACGGTCTACAAAACATTAAATAACTCAAGTGACATCCTCCAGTTGTGCTAATTAATCAATTGTGTTAGTTAATATCGATTTATTATCCAGAACTACAGCTTTCAAATGCTGTGTTTTTTTGGGCAATAAATTGACATTCGTAAAACTAACATTTAATTTTACTTGTTTTACTCTCAAGAATATGCTTTTGAGACAAACCGAAAATGAAGACGGGTAATTTCAGAATATCTTCAGTTTACATAAATGGTAACACATAAGGAGTTTATATACATTAACATTTTGGCGCCGGAATTCTTTTTTTAATTTTAGCACACACTGTATATAAAATGTGAATAATACAGGAACAAAATACTTTAGAATTATGAAACAAACTGCATTTTAAAGAGAAAAAAACGGAGAGTATATACCATGTTTAAAATATTTAGTATCTATATTTGTTGAATAAATATATAAAATGAAACTTTAGAGGTTAGCGGTGCGGTACGACCACCATAGTTGACATTAGGCATCTAAGGGTTAAGGTATTCTTAAGCTGATTGCTTCTGATTTACTGGCATATGAAGACTCAGGAAATACACTGCTGTCCTTATCATTCAGATCCCTGTTTTTCGATCCCCTACGTCCCAGCACACCAACCTACCTCTCCGTTTGCATAAAATAAACTTGGTACAATATATCCACAAGAGTTTCACAGTACGAGACACGAATCCCCCGCATTGTGTGACATTTCCCTAATTCTGCCATTTAATAGTTCCATTGTCCGTGCAGTTATGAAACTAATTGGTCGGAATATGTGAGCCACGACGGTATCTGAACCAGATATTCTGGAAATGTGGTTGGCGGGTGTGTGGAAGAGAAGGAGAATGAGATGAAATTTGGAGCCACAAGTCAGGAAGATGCGTTGACCACCAGCGTTTCTGTGGCCAGAACTTAGAAAGGTCGCTGCTAGTATAACGTCCTCATGACTGGAAATAACGTCGTTTTGCAGTCCACAGCTTACGGTGGAATTAGTACGCCCGTCTCTTGTGCTTCGCATTAACAGAGAGAAGGAAACTAACTGCGTACTGCCTGTACATGTCCAGAGTATGACTAGCCAAGATGTTGCTTTTGAATATTCCCTATTCGTTTTTAATATTAATATTAATAAATGAACATAACACCAGTGCTTTTAAGAGTTAAGATTTATAAAGCTAATCTGAGCAGTTCTCATGAAGCTTTTTTCTCTATTGCATGACATTCTGCTCGTACATGAATAATAATAATAAATTAGACGTTGCAATCTAAGTAGACAAAAATGTGATTAATAATAGGGGCGACCGGGACTATTTCAAAGTCATTTAGAAAACACGCGAGCAACATACTAGGAAAACATGAAGTCAAGGAACTACAGAAAACAGCCATATTGGGCACTGCACACATAATTCAGAAGGTACTTATGTAAAAGCACAATAAATTCAACACTGAAACTAGCGTTAGAAGCACTATGAATAGTAACAACAGAATAGTTGCAACACTGTATTCCCCAAGGACATAGTTTGTCTCAGGAATATAAGTATAAATGCCCTGCATAAAGGGGATTATGATGATGATGATGATAATAATAATAATAATAATAATAACATAACACAGTTCATGTCTGTACTAAATTGCATGAAATAACCTCAAATTTTGGACCTTCGCCAAGTTTGAAACAACTGATATACAAATACTTTTTATTTCATAACACGCAAGTACGTCTAGGATATCTTAATACAATATTGTACGTGTCTAACCCAAATGACTCATCAGTTATAGCAATTAAGTCCGAAGTTACGAAAATGGTAGCTTGGCCACAATATTGTGTTTTGGCGTTTTAAAAGAAGTAATCTTAACAGAATTTCTGTCCAATCTAGCTTTGACGGTTACGATATGAATTCCCAGTATCTCTGTGTGACTGCTGTCTTCTAAGACAACACCCATGCAGATATGAATCCATTTATTCCCTAACACTGAGCCTCATTTACAAGATTATTCATTTTTGTACTTTCCCGGATGTGCACTTCAGTTCAGGCTCGGTTGAAGTGCAGTTAACTGACTTTATAACTGACTCCAAGAAAACAAAGTGTTCCCCAGAAACTAACAGTACCCAGCCAAGAAGTTCCGGTCACTTTATGTAACCCAAATGCTTATTAATGCATCCACAAGCGCCCTACACCTGTCATACTGAGTCAGATCAATCCAGTCCATGCCTTTTCATTCCAAATCTTGAAAATCTATTTTAATATTATCTTCCCATTTAAGCCCAGGTCTACCAAGTGGTCTCTTTTCCTCAGGTCTGCCCACCAAAACCCTGTATGCAGCTGTCTTTTCTTCAATATGTGTAACGTGCCCGCCCATTTTCTTCTACTTGATTTGATCACCCGTATAATATTTGGTGTAAAATACAGATTTTCAAGCTTCTCGTTATGTAGTCTTCTCCATTCCCCAGTTATGTCACCTTTCTTAGACCCAAAGAAGTACAATGAATATACACAATTAACTGTTATCCCGTGTTGTGGGTGCGTATTGCCTTCCACCGAATGAAATCTCACAATCTTTCGCTTTTACGACTTTTTCTGTCTTCTGCACCATCCTACGCTTTCGCCCTTCAGTAACGAGGGAAAGAATCTGAAAAGAGAAGCTCTCGATTTTTTTGCAGACTGCTACATGATATTTAAAGGATTACTTGTTATCAACTTTTCGTGTAAGTATCAGCCTGTTTCATGAAAATTCCGAAGTTGCGGTTTCCTAAGAGAAAGGGTATAACAAATTGTAGTTTCACATGAGAATGACCCTCAACAGATTCCACAGGAACCAAATATTCCACGGACCACTTAGAAAAGCGTGTAAGGCCATAAGTGGCTGGAGGGTCACAGGATGCCACGACGGGTCTAATGTAATTGTATTCATAAAGAGCCTGTGTTGCCTTCATTTGGAAATAATTTTAAATGAGATATATTAAAAGACGAGAACATGATTGAAAAATTAACTATTTTCTTTTAATGACAAGCGGATGGAGTACGTAACGTGCTTCCTGTTCATCATATTACTAGGGTCACAAATCATCCTATGTCACAAATTGAGTATCATCCCTTTAAACGCGTCTTATTTGAAAGAAATACTTATATTTAGAAAAAAATAAGAAACTAGTCTGATGTCTGAAATTTACAGTTGATTGGGCGCTTTGACGCCGTGTTCTTTAAGAACTTTTCGTTTTTGTGCACTGTGAGAGACACAAAAATCAATAACTTTGCAGACTATTTTATTCTCGTACATTTAAACTAGATGCTTATTAAGAATTTGATTTATTTCACTTCTCTTTCAGCTGATAAATTTTTGACTCCAACTGAAAAATTTATTACATTTAACAGAAATATTTCTGGAAAGCTAAACCGTAAGATCGGATGCTTACAAGTACTGCAAGTCTGAGAAGTGAGACCGTTGCATTTATTTTGAAACTCGACGTACGAACCGTTTGATGTTACCTCAAACGAGGCACTACTGTTACTTTAACAAATTGCTGAAGCATGATCCTCGTGCAAGTAAACATTTGGGTTTCATTTCTGTCGTTACAAAGTGAAGTTAAATTCTTGAGCTTCCACACTGAAAGATCCCTTTGTATTCAATTAGTAAATAGAAACATGCCAACTGGTGTCAGTGGCGGTTGTATTTAATCCATGAGCAAGTGTTCTCTTTACGTATTGCTGTACTTAGCATGTAGTGTTCACCATAAATTTTAGGGCTTTTTTCGTCATAAAATTCTGTGTCGTAGGACAGCGATATATAATTTATATAGATATTTTAATCCATTTCTAGACAGTTCAATTACTGAAACTTTTCTGAAGACAAAACAGGCGACATAGTATAAAACACATAAACACCAAGTGTTTTAGCTGCATCCATGCAGACATGAAGTAGTAGTTCACATTTCAGCACTCTTGAAATCATTTGGTACATTGTTATAAGTGTAGGTTGAAGAAATCCAACGTGATGCAACAGTATGCAGATATTTATTTACTGCTAAATTACTCTACATGTTCCGGAGGTCCAACGTGACCAAACAAGGACGCAATCCTTATTTGATCACGTTTGAGGAAGCTTGTTCTCCAGATAGTATGATCTGTACCAGAGGCTGCAACTACAGTTTTATGTACTCCTGATGATGGACGCGATGGACGTTCGAAACATGTAGAGTAATTTAGCAGTAAATAATTATCTGCATACTGTTGCATCTCGGATTTCTTCAACCTAGAATTACGATGCACGGAACCACGAATATGAAATTTGTTGTAAGTGTATTTCTAACATATATTACTACTCGTTGCATTTGGAAAGCTCCTTCTCAGCCATATTTTATAAAAGAAGATAAAGACACCCAATAGTTTTAGATCCTACTTTTTATCTTCCAAAGTTATCACGATGCAACTTTTTAACATTATTTCAGCACAGCACAGGTAGCCAGCCTAATAAAGCTGGTTGCGAAGACTTAACTCTAGCCGTCCTATACGTGTACCCATACAGAACAAGGAATAGGGATAAAATACCGGACATATTCACTGTCAATTTCCAATACGTAATAATTACCATGCTATATGTCTAGTAGTATCTCTAGTAATATCTGTTTCCTCATACAAAACTACGGTTACAGTGTCTATGTGAATTCGACCTACAGGCTAAACAGAATACAAAGCAAAAATGGACATGGATTTTATACCTATGAATTCGTGTTCTATGCTAGGTTATGCTACTTTTTGTACTCCCCTCTAAGCTTCCCGCTGTTGCAAATTAAGAGGCTGTAAGCCATAAAAACAAGTTCTTGAATAAATAGATATAATATTATGTATTACCTGCATTTGGTATGTGATTGCTCATTGATCAAGTTTCCCATATTTGTTACTTTTACCATTGCAGTTCCGTGTAAATAAATGATTTAACTATCCTTTATGGGGCAGTTCATGTGGGAGCATTATTCAGACCATTCATGGGAAGAGTGTGTGGGACAAGAAGAATCCTGTAAATTATCTTCAGTACTGTGGGCGGCTGTCGTCACTGATTTAAGCCGCACATAATTCGAGCACACAACAAAGCAGTATATCGATTTAACCAATTTCATTCAACAGTAGGATATCTGGGGCCCTCACAGGGTTGCTGATGAGGTTTCAGGTCTTCTGGGTTGTTATGCCACCTACAATGATAAGTTTGTATGTACATATTGACGTTTTGAAGAATAGTGACGCCTTAATCCTCGTGATAAAGCACTGCGCTCTTTAGAGACGTCCGTGGCTGCTTAACCATTCTACACGGCGTGATATCCCTGAATACTTTGAATTACTGGTTTAAAAAATGTCGAAGTCCCCGGTACACTTAAACTGAATGTGTTGGTGTACTGGAAAGCACACTTGCTTCTTATTCCAAGTGGCCTGTGTTAGACTCTCGGGCCGAGTGGCTGCCCTAACCACTACTGTTGTTCTTGTTGTCAGTTCACCTAGGCAGCTGCGAAGACGGCGCCTCGAAATTTCCACGACCGCTTTCTGCACTGAAGTTCAGTACATATGTCTGCAGTCAGTGTGACATTCTGTGACACGTGGTGTAGGTTTGTAATTCGTTACCCACGTTTCGGGGCAACCTATGCTTCCCATCAGGGGTAAAGCAGTCCAAAACTACGGATAGCTCATCCCAAAGTTGTGTAAAATCTCAGAAGAACGAAAGTCTCAACGACACCGTGGCGGAAGCCTTACATCTTGCAACATGTTCTTAATTAATAAGCGACAGCATCGTACTTTAACTTCGGTATATTTAGCAAGCATAAAATTCCTTTCACCTAAGGAAATTTTAAAGGTGAATACTTGTGTTTGTCTTGCAGTCCAGCGTAATTATCCATTATCAGCTCCACTACGAATTGGAGTAGTACTTGCATATGACACTAAAAGGTTTCCGTCACAACCTCAGCCAGTTTTTGACGTCTTAGTCACAAGGGTTCTGTAATAAACGGGTAATTTCATCCTCAAGGAACCTCATCCCCGTTGTGTTTGTTAGAACCTAACGTAACAATACTAAAAGGATACAGCAGTTCTTCACCATCTGCACACACGCCCACCGACTTTGTGTAACACGAGATCTCGTTCCCCCATGCCTACACTAACACTAATAATTGTTCTGTGTTATAGCATATCTATATAGTTTCTCTGATAAAAGTATATCCAACCTGATGATGTCCACAGCAACATTGGCCGAAACATGTAGTTGATGTTGATAAGTTATATACATATATCTGATAATACAGTTGTGTTGTGACTGCTATATCCTTATAGAACTATTACCTTAGGGTAATTTCATCATTTCTGTACAAAGTATATTAAGAAACCACTGACATAAAACACGTGTGTGAACAAGTGTATATACTCCCACACACACACACACACACACACACACACACACAAATTCACGTACTTTTTATTCGTCTGTCAGTAAATCCGCTCTTAGCTAACGTTGCTGAAAACACTTCAGGCGTAGAAAAAAATCTGTAGCTTATGTCGGCGTGCAAGTTTATGTTGATCAGAACAACCTACAGTACTGCGGCTTACGTTTATCTAGAGGCCGACTTGCGAAGCTTCGGAAGAAAAGCTCGGTAAAGGTTCCCTTTTTCTGTAATTTATAACCAGTTTCGAAATTTCTTAACAGTAATATTCACTTGCACTTTTGAAATTAAAGCACAGAAAAGTCAAATTCCAATGACTAAGGTAAGTAAAGTCCTGAATTAGTCAGGTTTATTCTCAGAGCGCCGCTCTACACGCATATACTTTAGTAGCGTATTTTGTTTACAGTCAAATTATTTCCGAAGTTCTTGATTACAGCACTTGTTTTGGATGTTTTATGTACAGTTATTACGACTGAGAGGCGATGCTAGTGGAATGAATGTTGAGGAAGTAAGTTCCGGCAATAACAGTGACATCACTCTCTGCGTGTATAGTCTGGTCGTAAGAGATGGTCATTACGACAGTTGCAGAAAGCCTGTAATGTGTCTGCTGCAAATTGATACCGAACGTCGTGTATAAAGGAGATTTTTTTCTGAAATTGTGCGTTCTTCGAGAGGTAGCTGTGTGTACAACGAAATCTTACAAAAATATAAGATTCTTGAACTACCGAATAACTTCTTAAGCTTATGAATTATTGGGGAGAAAGATTATTTATAATAATATTGTAATAGATACACATTATTAATTTGGTAATTTACTTTATTAGTGACAAATCTTCACACGCTTAAGTGACAGAGTCTGCACTTGAGGGATTATTATTAATAATTTCTCCCGAACTCCTGTTATATCCAATAAAGTGGCCGTGTTTATGAGGAGAGAGTTCCAACATTTGTTTAAAGCTAGTGAGGAACACTACAGCCGACTTTAGGACTGATCTCCCTCATACAGACGAGACTGCTAACCATTAGCTGGTCACTTGATATTGACCTGGTAACAAGGGAAAATACTGCAAATTTCAACGCTGTGAAGGCTGAAATTCGTCTAAATTTTAAGCAACGAAGTTTCAGAAATAAGATAAAAAACATTCTGAAATAAAGACATTCTGAGTTGCACGTAGATACGGCATATGGGTAGTAGGTAGCAGGTAGTAGGTAGCAGGCAGTAGGTCTACATGTCAGACCTCCACACTGACGCCGTTGATGCCTAAGCCTTTGTCCAACCGCGGCATTAAGACATACAGTACGGTGCAGAAGCAATCGGTTTAAAGTATCCCTAGTCAGGATAGAACAGCTAGCTTCGCATGGGGATCTGTTGCAAATCGCTTGCCATATAGGTAATTCTTAAGAGGTCCAAAAATATTAAAATGACTGGATCCCGTTCTGACAACTGGACATGTGTCTGATTTGTGCCCGAAGGCAGGCTGCTTGTGGACCACACTTCCTACAGTCCGGTTCCCTCCCCCTCCACCCAAACAAAGTATTTCCATCTCTTTGTTCCTTTGGAGGTACTCCAGAGGCCGTGATATGTGTCGATCGTTGACCATTTGGTCCTCTTGATTAAAACAAATGATTCATAAATACAGAAACACGTAATAGCAAATCAGAACAAGAATAAAGGGTCTCAGAATACAACCAACACGATGTTATTTTGTCACATGAGGTGTATTTAATGAATATATGATGGACAACTACATGTTTCGGCCTGTACTGGCCACCTTTAGGTCAACCTGAAGATGACCAGTACAGGCCGAAACATGTAGTTGTCCATAATATAGTCATTAAATACACCTCATGTGACACAGTTGTGTTTGACTACATATAATTTTCCCAGTTTAACACAAACAACGGGGATGACACACTTCTTAGACAATTTATTTACTTCTGTAAGACGCTCTACATGTTTCAGACGATTTATTTACTTCTGTAAGACGCTCTACATGTTTCAGACGGTTTTTCCGTCCATCATCAGGTGCTCAAAATTGCAAATACAGGGTCAGGCATTTGTCAGACCATTACGTCTACCTGCTGCTAGCAGTAGGTAAAAGTAATGGTCTGACAAATGCCTGACCCTGTATGTGCAGTTTTGAGCACCTGATGACGGAGGGAAAACCCGTCTTAAACATGTAGAGCGTCTTACAGAAATAAAGAAATGGAGAAAAGTAGCATCTTGTTGATTGTACTCTGAGAATATATTAGCGATGCACGGATATAAGAATTTTAAAGGAATAAAGGATTTATTTATTAGAGGTATGAAGCACGCACATAAAACTGTAGTGACTATGCATTAACCAATCCCTGGCGGGAGCTGTTAAATGTTTACTCATGGTTGTATCACAAAACACTGTGTGTGTCAATCTTGAAAGAAAACTTTGGGCTAACAAAAATTCGTGTATGGTAGCGGGTATGTGCTTTTAATACAGGTCGAGCCAGTGGCGTAACATGTAAAACTACACACCAGTACACTAATGTTTGTTCATTTGTAAGTTTTTCATACCAGAAGTTTGGTTTATAGGCCTACCGTTTATTTTACTTACTTTGTAACTCTTTAATGTGGTAGTAATTACTAAGTTAATAGCGTACTTCGAAGTTAAATAGTCTATCATTTAGTCCTAATAGCTTGTTTATGTGGTTCGTATTGTTCTCAAAACAAATAGATCCATTTTCAATATACACAACTGATGTTTGTAATGCTCATTTGTCTCTTGCTTGTATTTTGGGTAAAAACCGACCCCTGTAGATGAACTTGGTCTTAACCGTTTAAAGCCTAGCCGTTTCTTTACGTACATCAGGTTTAACATTCAAAAATTCTACTGGTACTCGCCCTGCTTTGAGTGTTTTATGCAGATCTCAGAACAGACAGCGACGTTTGCTTTATACATCATTAGCTGGTTGGTTTTCATAACCGTAGTGGAGTGTGTTTACAGCGCGGTACGAACTGATTCCTTATATAAAGCAGATTACGTTTAGTCTTTAAATGGTTGAAGCGTGTTCTTGTAACTTGCAGTTGTAGTATTGGAATCCCATTTGACCCGTAGTGTCATTCTACATGCTAAATAACTAACAGGCTCCTTCTGTAGAAAATGATAGGTGTTCGCGTAAACAAAAAAATTCCAACGTTGTATGGAACGTGAGTTTTTATTACCTAATGTTCAAGAGACTGCTACTGGTCCGTATCCTGTGAAAGATGCATCGCTAACCTAAGCAGGTTATAGATAATTATAAATTGTATACATGTAAGGCTATAGTGCTTCATAATACATGTAATGTTTTCCTAGTAGTCAAATGCCATTACTTCTCGGCCTGTATTCTTAATTTTTGGCTAAACGCAATTTGACCAGGTGAAGATAAGAAATTAGTCAGATGTTATGTTGTATGTGCCTTGAATGAGACCAGTACTTACCGGTATATTGTTGATGAAGAAGCTAAGACTGGCTGACGGTTTTGAGGGTGACGAACTGCAATTGGCACGCAACGTATCTCCTGGCTCATAGCGGTCGTGTTCCGTGTGGATTTCTGGAGGGCTTTCCGGCAGAGCTGTAACAAAAAACGACGACTTACCACAACAAGCACTCTCTGAGGACTCAGACTCAACTCATTGATGCAGAGAAATCTAACGAGAAGTAACCAACACTCGGAAGCAAATGTGACTCAATGAAACTACTGGCATGAAATGCCGGTACATAATGCTGCTGCTAGCCCTTTGGAAGTTGTGAGTGACATGAACGAGCAATTACCTTTTTTCCCACTGTGCGCATTGTTGGGATAGTGTTTACTGACGAAGATATTTCAGACCGCTGCAATAGCTTAGACGCAGTAATAAGGTAAAATTGATTGTAATTCCAGAATAAATGTATCAGTCACTTTCAAAGGAGATCATTTCAGTTTATTTTTCAAAATTTTCTGCTTGACCAAAGCTATACTGGAACTCTACTCATTCATGTGAAGATATATCTGTGTGTAAACCGAGCAGTGTTTCTGTCAGTGTGCCATTCATATTGGAGAATAATTTAAAATTTTATTAATTTTCAACGAATTGTGACGTCACTCAGGCGTAACCATTTCAAGTAGAGTGACAACATTGACTAAACGTTATATTAGTCCATCGGATCACATTAATTTCCATGTCAGGAAGATATATGAGCACCAAATACACCAAAACAACAAAGAGGTTCTCAGACGAAAGGCAGAGACAATTGTATAGCATGCTGTTAACAAAATATTTAAATTAGCCAGCTACCTGATTCCATGCTCACCATGTATCCTTTTAAGTCGTCCGAAGAGTCCCCTGTTTTATAGAATTGGATTTCAGAAAGTCCAGCCTTATTTTAGCGCCGTGTGCGTGACACTTTTGGGAGTAGAACGCGAATGAATATAGAGATAGAATTTATACGAGAGACAGAGTTATATCCTGAAGGTTATGGAAAGAATTGGCGATATTCAAAGAAGTTCTTACGGAAAGGCAAGAAATTCTACGACAGTTGAAGAATATGGTGAAAAATATGAGCCGAAGGAAATTGCCAGAGAACAAACGGAACTTAGGGAGATGAAAGTGACCGCCTGTGATGTCATAACCTGTGACCCGAGAAAAGAAGTAAACTAGTGGGGTGATTCTCGTAATATTTATTTTACTGTGTCCTGTGCAGAATGTAACACGCAGTGTTAAACACTGTTGTTGAAACTACCACATTCTTTTCGGAGTGGTGTAATATTAGTTAACGTAAAACACATTTTTAAAATGTATGACGGCCATCTACATCCGCTGAAAGTGAGAATTTTACATTTTTTTCAGAAATTGTACGAACATCATACACATTCATCGCGCCACATACGTAGTATAGCAATAGAATGATATAAATTCCGACATTAGACATTTCCGTGCTCACATCCAGCACAAGTGTTTAATTTTTAGGCGCGTTCGCGAAATTGCGAAAAGAGACTATTACGTTCGTCATGTTTGTCTGTGCTTACCTCTGTCGGTCAGCATGGAAGAACTCGGACACCACCGGACTGTTTTTCATGAACTTTGGAATGTGCGTATTTTTCGAAAATCTGTTGAGAAAATTCAAGTTTCATTAAAATCTGACAAGAATGGCGGGTTCTTTACTTGAAGACCGATACACTTTTTTGATCACATATCGCTAAGTTATTCTTAGAATGAGAAATGCTTCGTACAAATTTGTACAAAAACCGAAAGACGCTTTGTGTTATTTTTTTCGGAAAATTCTGCCGTTTATGAGATAATGCGGAGAGAAATGGTACAGTGGAACAGGCCGCAAATGACAGTGTAACACGGCGCTTACACATTGCGCTGCTGGATAACTAGAGCTGCAGACACATGGTCGGATTACCTAATAATTATCACTTTTCCACGGCAACACAGGTTGCGCGAACGCGCTTCACTCTTACGTTACATATACATTGCTTTTCTCGATTTTTATAGAAAAGAAAATTGTTGCGAACAAAACGTATTGAGCAGAATAAAAAATTATGCACACCACAAATTTAACATAAGTGTTGCAAATTTCGACATAATTAAGCAAAGGAGTTTTGTACTTCCCTGAAGCCGTAACAGAGGGAAAACACCACAGCTCTTACGTTGTGCTTTTATTTCTTAACAAAAATAAATAATTTCCTTTTTTTTTGCGTGTCTTTATTAAAATGCACGACTTCTGTTGGTGATAATTCATACTATGCGGAATGAGAGACAGTTGAAGTTTAATTTCACCTACAAATAACAGAAAATTGCACAAAAAAATGGCATTTCTACAGGGTATAATTCCTTTTTAGGGCGCTTGAATATTTGAATATACATTGCGGTCTTTAGGTGAAAATCATGCATACTTTCTGCAGTGTAAACCAATGATGGTATGCAAAGCAATAAAGCAGAGAAGTGTTTCTATGCATATCACATTTTATTCCCATATGTCTAATGGTGCTTTGGATTCATTAAATTATTTGGCAGTAATAAGTAATATATTGCATGACGTAAGACATATATAACGTTACACTGCTCTATCTCCTTTTACGCCCGCCTGTGTCCACTCGTCAGGTGTTAGCCCATTTGTAACTGCTTAAAAGAGAAGGGATTCGGGAAACCGAAACCAAATCCGACAGGAATATGCTCATGACCCCTAAACTAAACAGTGGATTATTCTTCAACCTTATAAACATATGTATCAAAATGGTACTTCAGCTAAATAACTTTAGGAAGATAAAAGTGAAGGGCTAATTTACGGAGAAACAGAGCTTGTTTCGAAGTATAACATTCTGAGTGATAGAGTGAAGTAAACAAACGTTTGGCCACTATGGCTGTGCTTCGCGTGACACAGTGAGAGAATATCATTTTTTAATATGAAATACGAGTATGTTATAACAGAATGTCTCCATAAGTGACACCACACATTGTGAAGATGGACGGAACTTGCTTTGTCATTGCGTGATTTAAGACTACCGCCGCGGTGTAGAATGGTACTTTCACACCGACGTTTCTGCACAGCCTACCGATACCATCTTAAAGAGCCAAACAGTCCAAAAAGGCTGCTTGACCCTTGAAGATGGGACTGATAGATTATTCCGAAACGTCAGTGCGAAAGTACCATTCTACGCTGCATAAAATTCCGAAGCAGCACACATTTCTTCTTCTGTCAGTGCCTCTAGACATGTGGCGATATGCTTAATAGTTTTTATTCAGTAACAAGAAAGCAAGGATGTACTAAATAAAAATGAAAGTGTAATCGAATAAATTGATCAAATATTGAAGACTGAAGGTTCTGTAATGAAGATTTTGACAATGCAAGGCAAATAGACAATATACTAGATTTTGGTTTTCTGTTGTTAACATCTTGTGTTGTTATAATTCGATATATAAGACATTCTGGTCGGTACTGTCTATGAAAACCTGCAATACGCACAACGAAAACAGCAGAAAACGTTCAAGTAGTTTGCTGTGATAACCGTTATTTGAAAGTGTCCGCTTTCTACAGGTTTTCACTACTGAATGCTATATATGAGACTTCTCTGCGTCTTGGTGTTCAGCATTCTACCAAATGGCATGCAGTTGCAATTCATTCGCTCACTGTCAGATTTTTCTATGACGATAAATACGCAGAGTCTTTCTAATTAGAGGCTGGCATAAAATTACTTAACTTCAGAGTAAAGATCCATGCACTGAAAGTGTCTGAGTAATTAGACTTGTGAGAAAGACAGGCAAAGAAAGGTATTTTTAGTGTTCGCACCATCGGGCGTCCAACGTCATCTGCAACCAACATCTGAAATTTCACCCGTCTGCAGCCTGAAATTCTTATAAATATGCATTAAATATGTATCTCACGAACTCAGAAGGATGTTTTGAGATACTTCCGGGAAGGTATCTCAATGCTTTCTCAGGACTGTGAACGTTATTTCATGTTAGGACAGACTTTTCCTTATCGACAATGTGCTCCTATTTTCCGTCTCGCCCACATTTGCTTGAAACTTGTTAATTTATTTATTGTTGACTTGTTTGATGTTTTCTGAACACAAATTTCAGTAGTTATTTACGATGCGACCTGATGACACTACAAGTCTGGTAAAGTCTCGTTAAAAAAATTCACAAAGCCTGAGTAGAACATTTCGTTAGGTTATGTACATTTTCTAAAAAATCAACACGGATTGAATATTGAGACATAAATTATTCAACAAACTAAAGGTAGTAAAACTTAACTTTTTAAAATAACAACTAAATTGCACTTAAAAAATAAGAACTTAAAATTGAAGTAGAAATAACAAATTTTGAGGAAATAGAATGTGCCTTGCACACCCGGTAGAGTCCTTTCTAACGCCTGAATAAAATTCGCATACGGTGTTATGTTCACTTCTGCTTAATGAGACCGCCAACAGGGGCAGCATAATCTCCCGGGACTGCAAATATAGAGACAGTGAACCTTTAATTGTAATTAGGCAATTGTAATTAAAACTTGGGCACCTTCTTCGGAAACTGCGCTTTATCTGTTGACCACAATTGTGGAGGAATTAATTGGATATGAAAGGGTACATACTTTTCCCAAATTTATGCAGCTGAGAAAACTCAGGCCTGTTCTTCACGTAATTCTAGAATAAAGGAAAGCTTATCGCAGAGGATTAGCTTTTTATCGTTGCGAAACTCGAAAGTCGTCTTAATGATACGTAAACATTCCTTTTATGTTTGAGGGAAATAATTGCTGCTTGTTATCACAATCATATGGTAATCATAATTACACTGTTTATAAAATGCAGAGTTCTTTAAAGTTAAAAGAGACATAGTAACCCCCATTATGATTCAGACAAGTAATGGAAACATTTTGCGGGCTCGACCAATGTTCTCAAGCTATATATTATATCACAAATACTCGTAAGTCATGAGCACATAACAGCACCACTTTGGGCATATTTTATACTGGCAAATCTCTACCTATTTGTGAAAATGTACCTGTCTCTCTCTTTCACACGAAATGCTTCTTGATACGTACATACGTACTTTACTGGAAACGAACATATTTCTTCCATTTGTAAAGTAGAAGCCAATAAGGTGCACTATTTCTTAACTTTATTTTGTTGTACAACTCAACATGTTTATGTTGACCCTCTGCTAGCAGACAGTCAACATAGATTGTACGACAAATACCTATTGCTGTAAATACAGTATTAAGACTCCTGATGATGAACAGCAAGTCTGTCCGATACACGTAGAATTGTTTATCAAAATAAAGCTGAAAATTGGTGCATCTTATTGACTTCTATTATACGAATATATCATGATGCACTGTCATCAGAATGTCAAATATTTCTTCCAATATATTCCTCCCTGTTTTATTAGAAGTTTGAAGTTCAGCATTTTAAATGACACATTTAGGCTTAATTCACATAATGCAGACACTCGACACGATAATGATATGAAGATGGAAGCAATATAACTTTCATGAAACCTCATAAAATGAAGAGAATATAGTGGCTCGTTAATTGTGGTTCACACTAGTAGCAGAAAGTGCCCTACTGTGATTAACAACAATATCAGTAATCGATAAACGCTATTGATTTCCTTATTTCGCCGTGATTACTTGCCCGATGAACAGCTATGAACACGTGACGATGAACACGCAACGGGAATCTGGAGCTGTCCATCTCGTTAAAATAAGGGGTCGCATCTTGTATCATCAGGTATCGATACAGATACCATTCTAGTTGTTCTTACTTTCAGATAAATAATTGATGACGTGGTGCCCTGTAATTCAGACTTAGTGTTCTGTTACCAGAGGCAGAATAATGTCATAATATAAGGTTTAGGTGAGCCCAGACAGCTTCCGCCATCTAATTTTAACGAGATATGCCTCTCATGTCACCGCTGTGTACGGTTTTCTTGACTTACATTTGTGACTGCTATGAATGTTATAACCGGTATATGGAGTTTAAGTCCTTTATTAAGTACCAAAATCGTACATTTGGTAGATAGGTAAGATTTGTTTAAAATTAGTAATTTAGTTTATGATGGAAGGGAGATTGTAAGGAGTCTGTATAGCAACTTACAGGAACAAATAGTTTTATGGCGGGTATAGTGGGCTAGCAGTTTCGATGTTTGTCAGTGTCAAAATTGATGGCTTAGGGGACGTTTTGGAACAATTGACGTTGTAAACTTTGACAGCTTTTGGACATCTTAAATCTTGCTAGGAAGATTTACAATATTAGGCACGCTTGTACAGTAAAAGAAATCAGTAAGACGCGTGAAGGAGTTCACACTGGTGACAACAATGAAACAAGGTTACATAAATGGGAGCCAATGGAGTTAAAGTATTCGAAATTTTGAGTTTTGAACCTATTAGGAAGCAGTAAAATTTAACATCTTAGCCAGTCGGGAATAGTAAGAATATTTAAGGGGGGATGAACTTGAAGCTTACGTGTTTTGAAAACCTAACGCAAACAAGAGTCTGTTCTATACCCTGGAAGTGACAATTTGTGTACGTGATACCGAGGCTAATAGTGAATACATTTTTCAAAGGCGCATCCATACATCCAACACATCTGTAAAGTCCAACCATCGTGAAATAATATAAATAATATTAATAATGTCCAGTTATTTATAAAATTTCTGTTCCACCACTTAGAACACTTAGATTCCCTGGGAGAAAAACATGCAAACCGACTGAAGAGCTGGGTGGGTTGTCAGGTTATCGAACTGCGGTCACAGTCGGACTGCATATGACATATACTGTTAATACGATTAGATATTGAGCTTTCTTTTCTTGTAGACTTTGCTTTTATACTTTCCTACTGTGTACTGTTGGGGTAGCTCAGTCAGTAGAGGGAATACGCTACGGACTTGATGGCCGAGGAATCGTGGTTCCATTCCCGCCAGAGGCAGTAATTTTTTTCTCTTGTTTAAAGTGTTCAACCGACCCTTAGGGCCCATGAAACCTCTTGTTCAGTGAGTACTGGGAGATTTTTCACGATGGTAAATTGGTAATCCCGTGAAGCTCACTACTTACTTGCATCTGATGCCAAGGGTAAGAAGTGCTGTAACTCTTGATTCCCCTCCTCGAGAAGCCTTCATGGTTTGCGCAGGAACTATTCTACCATTGCCATGCAGTGTACCGGCAAGCATTACGTATACACGTGTAAAGTAGGAGCGACTTCTGCTTTCCATCACAAAGTATATATTAAAAACCTTGTTTTATGAAAATTAGTCTTGTTAAAAGGGAAACAGTATGTTTGTTACCGCGTAAAACGTATACTGACATTTATGTTTAATGACGAAACATTGCTATCCAGCAGACTGTAGCCAGTCATATGAACTATGATGTGCTACACAGTCTACAATTTTGGTCTGAACGTTTTTTATAGTAAAGCTTAGAAAAACTACGAGGGCAGTGCTTTTATATCTGTGCAATACAACGTTGTTGAAAATATACAGGGTTGCCAAATTAAATAAATACTTGACTACAATGTGAATTGAAACTTCTTTATGACTCTAAAATTACTCAAAATGAAATGAAACATGTAATTTTTACATAAAATATGTTTTGTAATACCATTATTAGGTTTCCCTCCTATACAGAAAGGCACTTGTATCTTGCTGCTGGTCGTAGGTGATAGAATTATCAGAACATTTTTTTTGTTTACGTGTTGAATTCCAAACGTTGAACGTGAGGTGCAGTTGCATAAACACTTTCTCTGTTCTTGAATATAATCAGAACACCGTAATCCCATACTCGACGAAGTATAGGTCTGCGCTACTTTAACTGTATTTTCAAAAATAAAAGCTACTATTGAACTACAACGGCTATATCTGTCTGTATGAATGCAGACTCTTTTCTGTATATCTGTTGTAAACATAATGCATATGAAACTCCTGACGAACATTGAATCCGAATTTAGAATGTGAACTAGCAGAATATGCTACACCGACGAAGAATTTGTTTATTGACGCTGCATCTATTTCGGAGGCTGTGTTGTAGTTCTGTAGAGTGACTGTAGACAAGGTAACAGCCGGTAGGATGTGTTCTGTTCTTTATTGACCGAAGACATGGGAATTTCTGTAAGCGTGATTCATGTTAGTCTGTGGTTATAACAGCAGGAATATGGACAATTATAAAAATGTTACTGTAACAGAGAATGACGCTGTGCTGTATCGTACTGATGGATTTTATTGGTCGTCGGGTGTAACGAATTGAGGTCATAAATTTGTTACGCAGTTTTGCGAGTTTCTGACGATAATATATCACATTTGTAATTACTGATACTGTGCACTTTGCCCATTGACTCCTGTTAAGATAATAATAATAATAATAATAACATAAACTAATACGTTTGGAGGCAGATAAAAATGCTGTTGACAGTTGCTCAGTTAGGCACAAAGGCAATATTTGGGTCACATTTTGAAGTATTCCATTCCGTGCGTTCTCATGTAATCAAACACCTCTTTAATTCTTAACGTTCTTAACATATCGCACGGTAGTGAAAAAATTATGGGTTTAACCGTTGTATAAACTTCTTTCAATGCAAAGTTGTACCTATTATAATTACGACGTAACTCTTATGGTAACCATATGTAATAGCTGCGTAAGAGCTTGTGATTTTAAGTAAAGGGCATGCAAGTTCTCCTTAATGTTGGTGCCTGTATCATCGGAACATGTAGGAGAAACACAGTAAATATAGGTAATGAATAAATATTGTGCAATATTTTGGTGTAATTAAATAGATGTTTGAAAACCTAGGCCACATATTTAGAATAGCTGTGGGTCTTATAGTGAAAAAAACAAAAAAAAAAAAAGGAAATTTGGAAATTCGTTATGGCGACCGTCAATTTATTACGTTGTTTGTCTTGAGTCATGCACACGGCATGATGGAGCGTAATGCACTGCAGTTCATAGTAGAAATGGTACTACCCGTTTGTGATGGCTGAAAAATTTGTTTGTAATAAGTAAGGATAAATGGACTGTAATCTGTAATTTATAATGTCGGTGTTTTTTTTTTTTTTGCAGAGCATATGTTGACGTACTGACGAAAAATTGAAACATTTTAATGACGCATTCACATATGAATGCATTATAATTATGGATTGTGTTTGTTACGTTACATGCACGACGTGTTTCAAGTAATTGAGGTTTCCTTACAAATCTCACTGTGCTATATGCAGTTCTTTGGCGTTGAAACGTATAAAATTCCACTTAAGTTTAGTCGTCGGAACTCATAACCTAAAATAATGTGTTGTCTTTAATAGGTCACTACAACAGGCACACAAATCATTTGGTTATATCTGTAGGGTATTAGTACTTCATGATGTTATTGAATATATGTATGATGAGGAAGGTTGTCTTTCTCGGTTCTGTTCCCTTGCCTGTTCAGTGAGTGATGTAGTTACGTTTTCCACATTCCTTTAAGCTATTTAATTCATTCTGCCTGACAGTAACGTTTAAATTTTTGTACTGCATGATAAAAAGAGTTAATAACCGAGACTAGAGTGTACTGCGGTTCAGGAACCTTAGGGGAGGCTTAAATAGTTCCCTCAGGGACCTCAGGCCAGAACAATCGGATGGTAATGAAATGTATTATGCATATATCACGTGGATTGTTTGGTGATGCTTAGGAGAATAAAACACATTGTGTGGGGAATGTGGGGGGGGGGGGGGGGGATGGGGGAAGTAATAAAGAAGGAACTTGCGGCGGATATGCTGGCAGCATATCTCATATGGTTTGATATGCTAATGTGCGAATCTTCTGCATGCTTTTGTCCTGTAGCATTTTATAAATTAACCACCTCTGAATAGAAAGTAATAATGGTATTAAAGCCAGCTGAATTAATGTTGGGCTAGGAACAATTTTTTTTCCGGTCCCAGAAAACATACATACACAAAATAAATTACGACTATTATCATTTGGATTACATGTAATTTCAATATATTTTTTCTGTTTATTCTATTCCCTTTAGTACAAAGTCGCATTTACTCATTTAAATTATGGCCATGTGTTATGTATGAACATGTGGGAGCCGTAATTTTTAAAGTTGTCTAAATGAAGCTGATAGTCACACAGCTACTCGAGTCGTTAACCAACGTTGACGAAACCCAAAAATTCATTCTTCTTTTTGACCTACTATCCAACAAATATATACATAATACTTAATTATATAGTATATTGTGTGTTGTTAACACTAGGGTTAAATCTTAAAAAATAATTTTGGGTACAGGAAATAAGTCAGTGGAAATGATAGTATAAATTTACAGAAAAGTGTATATATGGTCGGCTTTATGAAAGTCAGGGCTCACGTAATGCGGGTGTACTCTTTCTCTGCCCCACTGTTCTTACATTCCCGGAAATGTTTGGCGCGGCTTTCAATATTTTTATATTATTATTATTATTATTACTATTACTATTATTATTATTAATATTATCATCATCATCTCATTTTTGCAGGGTATTTATACTTACATTCCTGAGACAAACTATGTCCCTAGGGAATACAGTGTAGCAGCTATTCTGTTGTTACTATTCACGGTGCTTATATCGTTAGTTTCAGTTTTGAATCTATTGTATTTTTACATTAGTACTTTCCGAAGTATGTGTACAGTGCCCAATATGGCTGTTTTCTGTAGTTCCTTGTCTTCATGTTTTCCTAGTATGTTGCTCACGTATTTTCTAATTGACTTTGAAATAGTCCTATTCGCCCCTGCTATTACTAGTATCACCTTTATTTTTACATTCCACGTGAGCTGTGTTTCTATTGCAAGGTCTTTATATTTTAGAATCTTCTTGGCTTCTTTTTTAATCACATTTATTATTATTATTATTATTATTATTATTTGGAAAATGGCGTGTCTTATTGTGTGTATGTGTGTGTGTGTGTGTGTGTGTGTGGTGTATCTGTATATATGTATACCATATATGTCCCGTAAAGCATATTGGATGAAGAGTGTGCTCACCCAAGTCTATGAAGTACGTATCCCTCCTTGCACTGAACGTCGCGCGACTGTATAACAAGAGATCGACATTTTTATACAAATACATATACTTGCCAGAGGATAATGAATGTACTAGAGTTGCGCTACATACATACATTGTGAGGGGAGAGATGTGTAGAGCTTCCCATAAAATTGAACCTGCCGTCTGTCCTTTGATTGCAATATTAATTAGGACATTATTAGCCTGGATAATGACCTGTAACCTCTACAGTCTAGTTATTTCCATTTAACAAGTAATTTAGACCAAAAAGTGAAAACAAGTTCATCTTGTCAAGATTTATGATGTACTACACTGTCTTCTGCTTTCAACTGCAAGATTGAAGTGTCAAAGACGAATTTCTTGCCATCATCGGTGTTTTTTTTTCATTATACGCTGATTTACTTTCTAAATTACATACAGAACAAAACCGAAACCGTTCCGTTATTTGTTGCATCCTCTCTACTTTTTATTCTTACATACCAGCATAAAACTTGTAACACAGACTGTACAACTCACTTTCTCCTTAACGTCTTTCATTTTTTCGTATCTAACAAGGAACAATCAAACTTCCGACGCTGAGACAAACACTCGAGCGTCAGTGCTGATCTAATCAGTGAATGTAAGAGGGGCAAAGTTATACAACAGGATACTGTTAATGAATGACAACCACTTTTATACTAAACACATTACACTTCAGTTCACCTAGGCAAAAAAAAAAAACTGTTCTTCGTTACTTGAAAATAAAACAATTTCGACATTAGAATTAGGATATTTCTTAAACCAGCTTATAACAGCGCCAAAATTCCTTCCACACAACTACTGCTACCTATTTTTTAATGACGACATTCTTTCTTTATTTTCCCACGAGGAATGTGTCAGTGTCTCTGCAGAAACTAAAACAGTAAGAAATAAGAATTATGATACGCTGGCCAGGGCGTTATAAAAGTACTGCAACTAGGGAAATATGATATGAGAGCTTTTTACTTTAAGTTCCCTAATCCTAGTTTATTAGTGGAAATAATAAAGAAGTATGATAAGTTCAGTAATTAAAAATGTAAGACTGTAAAGTTTCAAATAAGGTTTCGGGCATAATTGTCCTCCAGGGGTTTCTTTTAGTACAGAGTTAATCGTTATTCCATTCAAAACACAAGGAAAAGTAAGATATTGTTAATTATACCGAATAAAGAAACATGTAAATAAATTAAAACGAAAGGCAACCATTTTATAACGTCAAGTAAGAAACAAGGAGGGAGCCAGAACGAAAGAGACGTATTATGGATGAGGGGGTTGAGTAGATAAGTAGGTATGTAGTGCAGGAAATTGTTTCGCTTGAGAAAATAACACAATAGAAGATAAAAATAAGAATAATTTAAATTATAATTAGTAATTTGTTAAAAATATCGCAAGTCGTTTAAGAATATTTATGTTTTGAGCAGTAGGGAGGGTACCACGTGACGTCATTTCAAATTACTTAAATAAAACAACGACAGATGATTTAGGTAAAATAACAAGAGGTTCCTTCAATAACTCTGTGATATTAATTGTAGCAGTAGACTTTTTGAACTATACTTAAATTAAGACTAAGCAGGAAGAAATTCGCAATTTATCTTACCACGTAAATTTCCATCGCTTAGACTGGTGATTTCTAAAGATTTCTTTGTTTCACTTATTTTTGTCACAAGTGAAAATACCAGAAAAAATCATCGGACAGATGAATAGCGTTGCATCATAGGACATACGATACTTTAAAATCTGAACATATTTATTGTTGGAACTCAGTATTGTTGAACCGAAGGAATATTCTCTTATACTGAAAACAAGCAGTAAAAGTGTGTTTACTTTAATAGTTTGGTAATTCGACGAATTTTGTTGCCACAGCAAGTGGCACACTGTTGTTCACACGATGTCAGAACACTATAAATTCCAACCAAAATGAAGTTTTCTGAGTCATTACCATCACGAAGTGTTGTTTCAACCCACTGGCCATAAAGTTTATTGCTGTACAATAAAGACAGACGCTGTAAACTAAAGTAAATTAAAATTAAACCTACTCTAAATTAAGTGCTTCACCATGATGACAAGTGGGGAAGTGCTAGTACTACAGGGTCACGCATTCTTGATTTCGGCGTTACAAGGAGCTGCGAGGTCACATTTCGGCCCCTGAATTTTCAATAACAATTCACATGCGTCTGTGTGAGCAACGTAGCCAGTCTCGACACGATGTTAAAGAAAAACATCTGACTGACCGGAGGGTCGAACCGTGGTTTTCCAGTCTGGAGCCTATCACTACACTGACTGATCTGCAATGCATAAAAGAGTTTTGGCAAAAGTTTGGTTTGTAAAAACTGAGGTTTGTCGAAGATTCGAGTCACCTGTGGTGTGAAGGGTGTGTCGACTAGTACATCGTCGCTGACATTACATACCAAAAGATTTCAGTCTTCAGCAATATCTCGTATGTTGCACCGAGGTTTGTTCTTTCGCGTCTGGAAATGACTGCGTCTGTTCCTTTTTATTACCTCATAGCTGCTGTCATAAAGTGACCGCCTACGTATTTGCGTGTTTGTGTTGTGGGTTGTAGTAGGTACATTTTGACCCCAGACAGGCTGCTGTGGCTTGTTGCCATTTAAGAAACGGTGAGTGAGAGAAATGGCTATAGGCAAGGTAGCCTGCGCACGAGTTAAACGACATACTAGAATTTTGTGTGTTCAAGTTATATTTTTGTTCGTATAAGGCGGGAGAGGAGAGGATTAGAAGACGTGAACGACTGTTTTGTGTGCGAGAGTGAAAGAGATGAAATGAGAGCAGCATAGAAGTAGGTTGCAGATTATGAGCTCGAAAGACACAGAGGTCCTTTTATGTATGCGTGTGGTGTTAGTATCCTGCATGTCGTGTCTTAATGTCGCGCGTAAAATACATGGAGCAGTTAAGCTACATGGAAGGGAAATTGGTGGCTATGCGATTTGATTGCCGGTTCTTATCTCCGTGAATTGTCATACACACATAATCACACTGAGGAAGGAGAGTCTCGTGGTAATGTAGCAGTTGTCTCGCAGTTTCAGAATTCTATGACGACCGTGGCAGTTGGTCGCGCAAATTTCACCACGGAGTCCCGTTTTCGATCCCAGGCCAAACAATGTGGGAAAGGCGGTGGCATCGCTGGAAGTACTTCGGTTTCACCCTATCAGTATCATTCTACCAGTGCCCCATACTCTATTATTTTCACCGATGCTTTGCAATCTTAGAAAATGGCAGCGTCGTTAAATAACGCACCTCTCAAGTCTGTGATCAGCTGATGTATTTGTGACATTTTTTCGTTCGTCCTTAAACACATAGTTTATTTTACGACTCTGTTTCAACTTCTTAAGTTACATAGTTGTTAATATTCCTTCAAATCATGTGACCTACTTCAAAACTTTGTGGTGACACCGACTTATTCGCATGGAGAATGTTAGGAGTTACGTGAAATTACTCATGATAGGTGATATTGTGGTTAATTTCCGAAACGAAGGCTTCTTCATTATATCTCGTTATGTAAAAGAACTTGCAGGAGAAATTAATAATCAAACATTTGGCCTATGACGTCCTTACTTCCAAAATCACGTCACAGCAAGTCATAAGACAGTACAATGTCAGTACAATAAGCCGAGCTGGACATAGCTTCATCTCCTGAAGTTTGTTTTACACTTTTTCATTTTTCTCGAAACTGCTTCACTATACAGACAGATGTTCTGTAACATGAAACATAAAAGTCTATGAGCTGTATAAATTTTACATGAGACAGTAGCTATAGTCCTGTGAAGTTCCAGTAAATGGGTTTTGAAATCGTAATCGGGTCAAAGCGCCTAAACTGAATATGGAATGTAAAATGTTTTTCCATAGAAAGCGGAGAATCTGTAGGTAACAAGTCCCAGTTGTGTTCAGAATAATAAACGTATTTAAAATACTTGGGTCATGCACAACACAATTATATTTCTAAGGTGAAACATAATTGTGTTGTGAAAAGTGTAACTTTTCAAATACATTTATTAACAATATATGTAACGTAATATTGAGGCGCCTTCTTGTAAACTTTGCTGCAGTGGAAAAACGATGTGTATTTCATATTAAGAATGTGTATGTGTGTGTGTGTGTGTGTGTGTGAGGGAGAGTGTGAGAGAGAGAGAGAGTGTGTGTGTGTGAGGGAGAGTGTGAGTGAGACAGAGAGAGTGAGAGAGAGTGTGTGTGTGAGAGAGAGAGCGTGTGTGTGTGTGTGAGAGAGGGTGTGTGTGTGTGTGTGTGAGAGAGAGAGT
>Ga0123354_10000364_pt1 | contig 42884 bp, 18 predicted proteins | sample TergutLab28metaG_2_FD_97872 | JGI IMG/M metagenome (GOLD analysis project Ga0123354, IMG submission 97872) | Labiotermes labralis P4 segment gut microbial communities from Petit-Saut dam, French Guiana - Lab288 P4 | ecosystem: Host-associated > Arthropoda: Insects > Digestive system > Gut ... | reverse complement strand
GAAGTATGTTTCCGCCGGTTTGGGATTGGTATGCATTTTGGAATATGACGGCTTTCCTTTCGATTATACTGGGAGTTATGAATTTACTGCCGATTCCGGCATTGGATGGCGGTCATGTGATGTTCTTGCTGTATGAAGTAATTACCCGTCGCAAGCCCAGTGATAAGTTTCTGGAACGCGCTCAAATGGCGGGAATGATTTTCCTGATAGCCTTATTGATTTATGCTAATGGAAATGATATATTCAGGTTCTTTTTCAAATAGTTGAAAATGAAAAACACCTTATAATTGTTTGGCAAATTCTTTGGGGGTTAGACCGAATTGTTTTTGGAACAGTTTGATGAAATAAGAAGAAGAATTAATCCCTACCAGATAACACACTTCCCCAATCCGGTATGTTCCGCTTTGAATCAGCTCTGCTGCTTTTCTCAAGCGGATCAAACGGATGAAATCGGTAGGCGAAAGTTCTGTCAAAGCTTTTATTTTGCGGTGCAGATTGGAACGGCTCATAAAAACGTTTTCGGATAAACGTTCCACATTAAAATCGGAATCGGTGATGTTTTCTTGTATGATGTCGATTACTTTATGGATAAATTGTTCGTCGGCTTTATTCATTCCGATATGCTGAATGGGGAGGAAAGGCTTGCGCATGAAAGCTTCTTTTTCTCGTCGCCGGTTGTTTAGCAGAGTTGTTAATTGAGTAATAAGGTGATTCATTGAAAATGGTTTTTCCACGTAAGCGTCTGCACCCATTTCCAAGCCTTGTATCTTACTGTTCAAATCGTTTTTGGCGGTTACCAATACAACCGGAATATGGCTATACTCCAAGTTGTTTTTGATGTTTTTGCACAATTCAAATCCATCCATTTCGGGCATCATTATATCAGACAATACAAGATCGACTGTCGTTTTTTCTTCCAGGATTTTCAAAGCTTCAACACCGTTGAGCGCCTTTTTCACTACAAATTTTTTCCGTAATTGATTGGCGAGGAACGATAACATTTCTTCATTATCTTCAACAATCAGTATAATTTCGGCATGGGGATTTTCCTGTTCTTCTTCTTTTTCCGGCAGGATATAATCAGCTTCCGGCACTTCTTCTTTTTTTGCTTCTTCTTGTTTTACAGGCAATTGCAAGGTGAATTCATTTAGATTGTCATGCACGGCGTATGATAAATTTCCATTGAGCATTTCTGTAAACGACCGTGCCAGAGACAGTCCAATGCCGGATCCCGCAGTGCTGTTGCGGTGTTTATTGACCTGATAGAACGGATTGAAAATTTTCTCTCTTTCTTCTTCCGGGATCAGGTTACCATCGTTGCAGACACGTATGAAAATAGCTTCTTCCTGTCTGATTAATTCTACTTCAATAATTTGCTCAGAATATCGTAACGCATTAGATAATAAATTGTTGAGAATCTTTGTAAAGGCTTCTTTATCTACCGGGACAAAAATATCTTCGGGCGGTAACGACAGTGTTATGGATTTATTCAAATGGGCAATCGCAGGTTCAAAGCGTTCGTAAATGGTCCGGAGGATTTCCGAAAGATTATACAGAGAAATATTTACCGGGAATTTATTACTGTCTACTTTCCTGAAATCCAACAATTTATTGACTAAATCCAGTAGTTCTGAAGTATTGCGACGCATGATATTCAGGTTTTTGAGTATTTCAGGATCTTTTATATTCATTTCCTGCATTACTTCGAGAGGGCCGTTGATTAGAGTTACCGGTGTCCGGATTTCATGGGCGATATTGGTGAAAAATTCGACTTTAGAATTATACAGTTCCTTTTCTTTTTCTGCTTCAAACAGTTTTTGTTCTTCGACATGCTTTTTTTCCGTTCTTCTGTTATATGATGTTAACAGATAATATGTTAACAGGATAAGCAGTGCAATGTACATAATGGTAGCCATTTTTGTCTGCCACCAGGGAGGTAAGATTTCAATTTTGACGGAAGCTCCCCCTTCGTTCCATAAATGGTCATTGTTGCTCCCTTTTACATGGAAGATGTATTTTCCAGGGTGCAAATTGGCATAAGAAACACTGTGTACATTGTTTGTGTAAATCCAGTCCGCATCAACTCCCTCCATTTTGTAAGCATATTGGTTGGCTTGGGGCGCAGTATAACTAAGTGCAACAAATTCGAATCCGATATTGGATTGATTGTAGTTTAGTTTGATTGTTTGCGAATGGATTGTAGATTGATCGAGTGGAGCATGTGCGACATTTATCTGGGTAATGTAAATCGGTGGAATAAATTGGTTTTCTCGAAAAGAATAAGGATTGAAAGCAATCAAACCCTCCAATCCGCCGAAATAAAACATTCCACTCTTAGTTACCAATGCTGATTTATAATTAAACTCCTTGAATGGCAATCCGTTATTGCGTGAAAATATTTTAACTTCTTTGGTGGCGGGATTAAACCGTACCAATCCGTTGTTGGTTCCAAACCAAAGCAGATGATTTTTGTCTTCAATAATTTTGTATGCCACATCGTCCGGAAATCCATCTTGGATGGAAAAGGATGTAAAATTATCTGTATCGGGGTTATAATGGCAAATTCCGCCCCGGTCGGTAGCAAACCAAATTTCGCCTAAAGAAGTTTCTGTGATGTTGCTGACTGAATTGGAACTCAACGAGGCGCTGTCTTTGGAAATATGCGTGTAATGTTTGATAGAATCATTTACCGGATTGTATTTAAAAACGCCATTTCCCAAAGTTGCTACCCAAATAAAGCCATTGGAATCTTCCAGAATATCGTAAACATAATTTAAACCGAAAGCATCTATCCGCTTGAAATTCATTTGGTTTCTATCGCTTTTATAAACGTTCCATCCATTGCCAAGCCAAACTTGTCCGTAACGATCTTCACAAATGGCATAAATACTGGCTTCATCTATATTTAAATCTTCGCCGGAATAGTGCCGGATATTAAACCGCGGTAATTGAATGATGTCTAAACCGTTTTTGAACAATCCGATCCAAGCCCGGTCATTTTGCAATAACATTCCCAATACGACATTATTGGTGTTGAGTGATAACCCTTCTTTTTTCCCGATGTTTTTGAACTCTTTTTTCTTCGGATCAAAAATACTAAGACCGGCATCTTCCGAAGCAATCCAAATATTTCCCTGTTTATCTTCTTTCAATTCCCGGATGCGCCGGCTGCCAATAGAGTTTCCTGTACTCATGGGCACATAGTATTCGAAATTAAAACCTCTGTTGGGCAAATAATTTAATCCGCTAAGTCCGGTACATATCCAAATTCCGTTTTCTTTGTCGCGGAAGATTTTTTCCACCACATTGGAGGATAAGGCATACGGATTTAACCGGTCTTCCTGAATATGCACAACTTTATGTTCCAATTCGTTGATAATGAACAAACCGGCTTGAGTTCCCACCCATAATTCTCCATTGAAACAAATTACATGCCGGATAATTTTATAATGCACCTCCGGAGCGTCGACATCGCTTAATGTATTCTGCCGTTTGTACAGCTTTCGCAAGCGTCCTTCGTGAATTCCCAAAATCAATACATCTCCGTAGTCGCACATGGTGTATATATTCTCGTTTTTCAGCGAATCACCTTTTTTGCTGTCCCCAAGATATTGCGTGAACGAATCGGTGTTTTTATTGTAAAGGTAAACGCCACTGCCGTTGGTGCCGATCCAAACCATACCGTTGGATTCGATACAAATACATTGTGCATTACCTTGATTGGGAATCTGAGTGTTTCCAAAAGAATAATGTATCAGTTGCTTATCCGGAAGATGATAACGGAACACTCCTTGATTGGGAATTACGATCCAGATATTGTTGTTCAAATCCTGCTGGATATCCTCCACCCAGTCAATAATCTGAATCTTATCGGTTGTGCTGTCATTGAAAAAAGAAAATTTTTGAGAAACAGGATCAAAAATGTAAATTCCTTTATCTGTTCCTACCCATAATTTTTTATTCTGGTCTTCAAATAAAGAAGATATGTTGTTGTTACCCCGTTGCAAATCAGGATCGTAGCAATCGAAAACTTTCATAGTTGTTCCGTCGTAACGGTTCAACCGATTGCGAGTTCCAAACCACATAAATCCGTAACTATCCTGAATGATGGCCTTGACATTGGATTGCGACAACCCGTCGTCACCATTTATTTTGGTGAAATAATAATTGGCGTAATTGGCATTTGCTGCGTTTACTAACACAGAAACGGAAACCAGACAAAACAGAATGAGAGATTTCATTGGATTCATTTTACAAATTTATTGATAATTTTTCCGTATAGTAAGTATAATTGTTGAAAAAAATAACACAATAGTTGCAATTTTCTGTTTCTTCCTTTTTTTGTTCATATTCCGTTATTATTTTTGTAGAAACTTATTTTAAAATAATGAAAAACATACAATTATTATTGATTACCGGAGGAATGATATTGCTTTCCTCATTTTTCTGCAATGCACAGGAATTAAAATCCGGAAAGTGGAATATCGCTTACGACCACCAAACGAAAGGAATCAGGATTGAACAAAATTCGAAGGTGATATGCACCGGATTATACGCTTCGTATCAGTGGAACGGACAAACGATTTCAACGAAGGATTATCCTGTTCATAAACAAATAACAGCTTCGATCGATAATTTGTTTGGTAAAGGCTTTGCTTTTACGGTAACATATAGCGGATCGAATCTCCCCAAATTAGTACAGACATTTTATGTATATCCGGGAAAAGAATATATTTTGACGGAATTTACGTTGGAAACTAAGGATGGGAAAATAGCTTCTAATTACATGGCGCCCGTCAATATTGATCCTGTGGAATTGTCCGAATGGAATACCGGCGATGCCCGCGCTTTGTTTATTCCGTTCGACAATGATAAATGGATACGCTATCAATCTCATCCGCTGACTTTCGATCGGTTGACTGCATACGAAGTAACTGCCGTTTTCGACAATACCAGCCGGAAAGGATTAGTGATAGGATCGGTTGAGCATGACTTCTGGAAAAGTGCAGTTACCATGACCGGCAAGAATGGTAACGGATTGGCTTCTTTGGTGTGTTATGGAGGAGTTGCCGATACGCTGACACGCGATTCCAAACCACATGGAGCGCTATCCGGCAAAGTAATCAAATCGCCGAAAGTATTGTTAGGTGTTTTTAACGATTGGCGCGACGGTTTGGATACTTACGCCGAAGCCAATGCAACAATCGCTCCTCCGAAAGCTTGGGATAAAGCCGTACCTTTTGGTTGGAACAGTTGGGGCGTATTGCAATTCAAGCTTACTTATCAGAAAGCGATGGAAGTGTCGGATTTTTTCAAAGACAGCCTGCAAGCGAATGGATTTGTCAATTCCGACAGCACGGTTTACATTGGCTTGGATTCCGGCTGGAATCGTTTTACGGAAGATGAATTGAAATCATTTGTGCAAAAATGCAAGGAGAACGGACAAGTCGCCGGAATTTATTGGACGCCTTTCGCCGATTGGGGAAAAAACCCGGAAGCAACTGTTCGTGAAGCGGAACAATATAAATTCAAAGACATTTACCTCTATGCCAATGGCAAGCCACAAGAATTAGATGGCGCTTATGCTATTGATCCCACGCATCCTGCCACGGAAGAACGGATGAAAAAAACGGCTGATCTTTTTCATCGTTGCGGCTTCAAATACGTGAAAACGGATTTTATGACTCATGGCGCTATGGAAGCCGACCACTGGTATAATCCGGATATTCAAACCGGTATTCAGGCTTATAATTATGGTTTGAAATTATTAAACAAATATTTTGGCGATATGTATATTAATTTTTCCATAGCGCCGCTTTTTCCGGCTAATTATGCACAATCGCGCCGGATTGCCTGTGATGCGTGGAATAAAATCAAGGATACGGAATATACGATGAATGCGCTTTCCTACGGTTGGTGGTTAGATAAGGTGTATCAATACAATGATGCCGATCATGTGGTATTGCGCCACGTTACGGAGGGTGAAAACCGGGCGCGTATCACTTCTGCCGTTATTACAGGATTGTATATTACAGGCGATGATTTCAGCGAAGGCGGTGATAAGGAAGCAAAAATGCGTGCAGTGAAATACTTGACCAATCCTTTGATCAACGCAATGGCTACCGGAGAATCGTTTCGCCCGTTGGAAGGCAATGGCGAAAAATCGGAAAATCAGTTTGTTCGCACAGATGCCTCTGGCGCTTATTATGTGTATTTTAATTATACGGATGAAGCGGTGAAGATCACGCTACCGTTGGAACGTATCGGAGAAAAATTTTCTTCCAAAACAGAAGCTTTAGATTTGTGGAATAACCGGAAAATAAATGCAAGAGAAGATATTATCGTTCCGGGAAAAGATGTTTTAGTGGTGCGATTGTAGTTATTTAAAAGAAATTAATATGAAAAACAACACTCTTAAAAAGTATTCAATGCTTGGGTTGTCAGCTATTTTAATGGCAGGAATCCATGCCCAGCAACCTACTTCTTTTCAACGTATCGGAAGTCAGGATGAAACAGTTCAGGATCTGTTTCCCGGTTCTTTTCGCGCCCGTCCTGTAGTGGCCGATTTTACCAATAGCGGAAGTATGGGTTTGTTCTATGGAGGACAAGATTTGGGAGCTGGTCTGACCAGCAGATGGTATCTGAAAGAAGTTAATAAGGATACTCGTTGGGGAGACCAGGGTGATGGTACTTACGTGAATCCGGTTTTAAATGCGGATTACTCCGATCCGGATGTGATTCGGGTAGGCGATAAGTATTATATGGTGGCATCTGATTTTCATTTTATCGGAATGCAAGTCCTTGAATCGGATGATATGGTCAATTGGAAACTGATTGGCCAGGTATATGACCGGTTCGATTTTCCTCAATACGACACCAATGATCGTTATGGAGGCGGTTCATGGGCGCCTGCCATCAGATATCATGATGGAAAATTCTGGATTTTCTTCTGTACTCCCAATGAAGGTTTATTCATGTCGAACGCGACAGATCCGGCAGGGCCATGGTCTACATTGTTAAATGTGAAGAATGTAAGCGGGTGGGAGGACCCTTGCCCGTTGTGGGATGATGACGGAAAAGCTTATTTGGGACGAAGCCAGTTGGGCGCCGGCCCGATTATTATTCATAAAATGAGCGCCGATGGAACGCAACTGCTGGATAATGGAACAACAGTTTATCAAGGTCCGACAGCCGAAGGAACCAAGTTATTCAAAAAGGACGGTTATTATTATATCAGTATTCCGGAAGGTGGCGTTTCCACCGGATGGCAAACGGTGCTAAGGTCAACCAATATTTATGGTCCTTATGAAAAAAAAATTGTATTGGAACAGGGCGCTACCAAAGTGAATGGCCCTCATCAAGGTGCATTGGTTGATACTCCCGACGGAGAATGGTGGTTTTATCACTTTCAATCGAAAGACCCATTGGGAAGAGTTGTTCACTTAGAACCTGTTACATGGAAAGATGGTTTTCCTGAAATAGGAGTTGACCTGGATATGAATGGAATAGGGGAACCTGTTAAGGAATGGACTAAGCCCAATACCGGAAAAAGTGCTGAAGTTTTCGCGCCGCAAACCAGCGATGAATTTTCGTCGGAACAAAAAGGATTACAATGGCAATTCAATCATAATCCGGCAAACGATTATTGGTCGTTGACCGAACGTCCGGGTTATCTTGTAATTAAAGCTCAAAAGGCGGATAAGCTGAAAAGTTCCAGAAATATGTTTACTCAAAAAACAATGGGATATTATGGAGAAGCTTCTACAGAATTAGATTGTAGCAAGATGACCGAAGGACAACGTGCCGGATTATTCAATATCGGCAATAAATACAACGCTATCGGTGTTCAGAAAACAAACGGAAAAAATTATATTTATGTAGAAATGGACGGCGCGGCAGAACAGATAAAAGAACTTCCGTCAGATACCACGACTGTTTATTTCAAAGTATTCCTGGATGCTAATATAAACAAACAACAACTTTATTACAGTCTTGATAATGTTGAATTTATCGCTTGTGAAGATCCTTACGAAATGCAATCAGGAGACTGGAAAGGCGCCCGCGTAGGAATATTTACCTATAATATCAACGACAACACCGGAGAAGCTGATTTCAATTGGTTTCATTACGATTATGATGGCCCGGGAAAGTTTGTATATGAGGAAGAAGATGTCGCAGAACCCGCAGACTGGCACATGTGGAATGAAATGGCTGCATTGGTAAAAAATAATGGGGACGGTACTTTTACTGTGGTTCAGGAATATGATGCCAATATGCAGCAATCTATATGGACAAATGCTGTTTTTTTTGATTTTGACAACGATGGCAACCTCGATTTGTTGCTTATAGGTAAAGGTGGTGATTGGCGTTTCCCTATGACTCAGCAATATGCCCGTCTTTACAGAAATCTTGGCAAAGAAGGAAATTATCTGTTTCAGGAAGTATATAATACCGGATTGAAACAATATTGTGATGAAGAATATCTCGGCATTATTTCTGTCGGAGATTTTGATCATGACGGATACAATGATTTGCTGATTATGAGCAAGGAAGATAATGACAATCGCAGTATTAATCTGTATAAAAACATGGATGGAAGCGGCCGGTTTGAATTACAGACCAATGCGTTACCAGCTGACTACAAACCGGCGGCAAACGGTTCTGTTATGTTTGGAGATATTGATAACGATGGTTGGTTAGATGTATTTTATAACGGATGGAGCGATATTTCCAGAGGAATCGGTCTTTACAGGAATATGCAAAACGGCGCTTTTCAAAATATAACTCCGGCCGGTATGCTGGGAGCTTGGCAAAGTCAGTCGGTTTTGGCTGATATTAATGGAGATGGAACATTAGATATCCTGATTACCGGTCATGGCGACAACTGGGTACGTTATTCAGATTTATGGTATAACACCATTGATCCGGAAACAAAACAACCTGTGTTTACATATGTTGATTCCGGTGCAAGTGGCATAGCGCTTATTAATATGGCCAATATTTTGGTTGCGGATTTCAATAATGATGGTCGCATGGATATGATCATGGACGGATATGACGGTGATAAATATTTGACTAAAGTTTATTATCAGAACGCGCAAAACAAATTTATTCTGGATAATACCTATCCGATTTTCTCTATACAAAATGGAGGAATTAATATGGGTGATATCAATGGGGATGGAAATATGGATGTAGTTATCGCCGGCGAAAAAGGATCTGATACCGGCAATGCGTATGCATCTCCCGTCCGGATCTATGAAAACCATCCGGAGAAATCCGGATTGCCGGGAAATCAACCCCCTTCTCCTCCACCGTTTGTCAATGCCGGAATGAAAGGGGGTAAATTATATATTACCTGGGGTGAATCGATCGACGATTTGACGCCTCAACAAGCTTTGCGTTATAATATATATGTAAAGAATAATGATACAGGTAAAATTTGGATGATGATACCTGCTGACCCGGAAACCGGCCGGATCAAAGTCGGAACGGATCTTCAAACATCTTTATCTTCCCAAGTGAAGGAATATGTGATGGATATTGACGAATCCGGAAATTATACTGTTGGTGTGCAAGCCTTGGATCAAGCATACGCGGGAGGCCGGTTCACCACATCTTCAAGCATCCTTTCCGGAATAAAAAATCCGGTAAAAGACTTAAAATGGGTGCAGACAACCGAAAACGGACTAATCGTAAGAAGTGAATTACAAGCGGCTGTAGATGTTTTTAATATTAGCGGGCAAAAAGTAAAACGCGGATTTACAAACCAATTGATAACTGGACTCCCACATGGAGCTTATATTCTTAATGTAGGAGGGACTGTTTTCAAAACGATCTGGTAACGAAGGTTATTTGCAGATTATTATTCCTTCTTTTGTTATTCCTTCAGCACTTATATCAATCTTACGGCAACAAGAATTGTTGTAAAAACTGACAGTAGCTTTGCCGTTTTCATCTGTGTTTACATCAGGATTCCAATATAATGTGCGACGATAATCTTTTTCGTCAGGTAGAACGCCATGACTGTAATCAGGTGAATAAAATTCCCTGACATTGGAATAACCTTGCAAAGTAGTCATTCGAATTCCTTTAGGTGATCCATTCATACGGTTGTCTTCATAAGTATGAAAGGTAATTAATGTTCCACTTGAGCCTCCCTGAGAATTGTAAGGCGCATCGATTCCCTGTTTTTGCGAAATACTGATCTCTTTTATTTGATCTATATCGATCGTCTCTACTTCTCCTTCGTTAAAATTTCGGTTATTGATGATTATAGTTGCGGGCTTTCCTTTATATCTGATATCATAAAAATATGTCCTCAACGGTTTACCGTTTTCATCATATTCATCATAATTGCATAAAATAATATCCATATTTTCTACTAATCTTTTCCTATATCCTGGATCATACAAATAGAGTGGTGGATCTTTTTCCGATTTTGGAGGTGTAAACATAAATACAGGTCGTATTTCATAATTGAAAAGAGGATCTATATTGGAAAGGAATTGCAGGATATTTCCGGTATAACTTTTTCCGGAGTCTCTCAATTTATCAACTTCAGCTCCTACTTCATATTGTGTAGTTATGTTGGTTTTCTTTAGATGTTCTGTAATAGTTACTTCTTGTAAAAGATTCGAATGAATAGAATCATCTTTTGCTTCTCCTACCTGTGAAATTTCCGGTTCATTTGAAAAATTTTTTACGATCGGAGAATCTGATGCTAAGGTGGTTTCATAAACCGAATAAGATTTGGCAGACGGTGCAAACCAACGGTTCAGCAATATCCGGTTTTCTTTTCGTTTGTCGTTCTCTTTTGTCTGCAAGCCGAGTTTCCATTCGCCCGTAAAATCATCGAGTAAAAAATTAAAACGTCCTTCTTTATCCGTTATACACCGTCCTTTTTGAGAGAATCCATTATCAGAATACGCCCACATTGTAATTTCCATGTTTTCTTTCTTTTTCTCCCGGAAAGACGATAAGACTTGCCCGTCAATTACAATCCCTTTTTCAATGTAATATTTTAATTCAAAAGGTTCTACACCAGCCATTTGTTTCCATGAATAACGCCGCCAGCCTTGTGTCATCATCAACAAATCGAGCGCCGATTGATGTTGTATATCATTAGATTCAAAATAAAAATCCGGATTTTCGATATAACCTTTCAAATCGGAAGTAAGCAATAATTCAGAAAACATTGAGTTAGAAGTGGTAAAAGACGAAGTTTCCGCATCGGTAACTGATAATGAAAAAATTGCACTAATAGGATGATTGACCTGGTTTTGCAATTGAAATTCCAGTCCTATTTTTTCGAAGGGTTCATAAACGGCTTTATCTTGTTTAATTGTAATAGGTATTTGTTGGTCATGGTGATCGATAAAAACCAAGCGTTCAGCTACTATCTCACCTTTGGAAGTAAATGCTGTTATTTGATTAACTCCTGTTGGTAAAGCGGATTTAGGAATCTTTAAAAGACATTCATTTTGAGAAACCATATCGGAAGTTTCAAAAATATACACTTTTCCCCTGCAAGCGACGGAAATTCCTATGGGTTCACCCAAATAATTTTTATCTCTTTGTATTTGAATAAAGAGGAAATCCGGACGCAGATTATCAACAGCAATCGTGTAATTCCCTGAGAAATCCGGAATTTTGAAAGTGTATTCTTTATTGTTATAGTTAATGCTCGCGGTGTATTGTGCCTTTGCTTCAGGTGTAAATACAAAATATCCCATTCCGTTATGGACAGAAGCAAAAGATGTAATAATTTCCTTTTGTTCATTGCGAATCGTTCCGTTTGCCTCCACACTTCGGCCTTCGTTATCGGTAATTTTAAATGCTACACGAGAAGTTGAACCAGCCACTAAATTTCCACCTTCCGGAAAGAAATCCATATTGATATTTTCCCGTTTTTCTGCTGTTTCCCGTTTAAAAACCGATTGTTGACTTCGAGGGCGTTCGGTAAAGGTTTGTTTTGTATAATCGCCTTCTTTTTGAGGACTGTCAAAAACAGGAAAAACGCGGGAAAAAACCGTTCCTTCCCAGTTAAGCATAAGGTTCGTATAAGCTCGAACTTCATAAAATCCGCCGTAGCGTTCCGGTTTCAGAAAAAATTCGCCGTGGCATTGCCCGTGTTCTATTTTCAGTTTTTTTGTTTCCAGAATCTCTCCGTTCGGAGCAAGAAGTTCAACGTATAATACGCGGCTCAAAATCGTAGGCTGATTATTTTCAGCAACTACGACATAGGCTTTAAACCAGATAGTTTCTCCCAAATAGTAACCCGTATTGTCAAAATGTAAATACACCTTTTCCTGAGGGTAAAGTTGGTTGAAGGTATTGATATTTTTAACAAAAACGGATAATTTTGCAGAAACAGAATCCTGTTGTGTCTTTGCATTTACATGAGAGACGAATATAACGAGCAATATCAATGTCTTAATTAAATTCATAAATTTACTCATAAGATACTCCAAATGTAATAAAATATTTTGACATCAAAAAAAATATTAATATCTTTGAAAGGTAACTCACTCACTTATTAACATTTCATAAATTTCTTGCCATGTTTTTTTGTAGAGTTCGGAAGACTCATCAGATAATTGAGCAAAAGTGTTTGAATTATAAAAAAGATTTGATACAGTTTCTTCATTAGATTTTTTATCAATTATCAACGTTGATAAAATTGTTTCGCTGATATCTGCTATTCTGAGAGCAAAAGTTTTATCTTCGTGATCAAGGCAAAGCAATGCTTTCATTGTACAAAAACAAATTTGGTGCGTTGTTTCGTGGTAGAGCCTTTCAGTAAAAGCTGTATCATAGTATGTAAATTCTGTTACAAATCCTTGTGTTCCATATTTTCCTCCGATTATTTCCGCCCAATTTTCGGCGTGTTTTCTGATTTTTGTTACATAAAACCATAGTTATAATTTCAAATCACAGGTCATGATTAACACAGCAACAAAAAATAGTTCATACTTGTTAGCCATTTCTTTGGTGTCGGCCATGGGCGGATTACTTTTGCTATTATGTAATGGGATTGGGCTATTTGGAATTAAATGATACGGAAAAGGCAAAGAAATTTTTAGGTAAAGTCAGGGAAATAGATATTAACCATCAGGGAGTACAGATACATTTAAACTCAATTTCGTAGTGAGGAATCCAACCGCACAAAATTGGGTTGGAAAAAGTGAATTTTGCGACAAATGTGCTATTTATTGACGAGTTTAAACTATTCGACCGCTTGGATATTGTTTAAATTTGCATAAAATAATAAATATTATGAGGAAAAACATTACTACTCTTTTGTGTCTGTTTTTGTTTGTCGTGAGCTATGCTGCGGAATATATTCCCATAACAACGAACAATACATGTCTTTTATTAAAAGTAAACGATAGGAAACGTTTGGAACAGACCTATTTTGGAGAAAAAATCCGGAATATGGAAGAAATGAGAAACGTGGATTTGGAAAAGTTTTCCGCCTATTCGACTTTTGGTACTAACCATGTATTTGAAGCTGCGCTGCGTGCCATTCAAGCCGACGGAAATACTTCCACAGAATTGGCTTATCTTTCCCATAGCGCTGAAAAGAAAAGTAATGATTTAATTCATACCGTAATATCCTTAAAAGACGAGTTTTACGATTTGTTTGTGGATATTCATTACAATGCCTACCAACAGGACGATATTATAGAACAATGGGTGGAAATCCGTAACGGGCAGGACGGAAGTGTTCGTTTAACTGACTTTGCTTCGTCGGATTTATCATTTAAGGCGCAACAATATTATGTGACCAATTTTCATGGAGATTGGGCGAATGAAATGAATATGTCTGAGCAGCAATTAACTGAAGGAATCAAGGTGATTGATTCTAAATTGGGAGTTCGGACGGATCAATTTACTCATCCCTGCTTTATTCTTTCATTAGACGGGCCGGCGCAGGAAAATGCCGGAGCAGTGGTAGGAGGTACCTTGGCCTGGCCGGGGAATTTCCGTTTCAGTTTTGAAGTAGATAATTCCAATAATTTGAGAGTCTTGTCGGGCGCTAATCCCTACGCTTCGGAATATACGTTGGGAAAAGGCGAGAGCCTGAAAACACCTGAATTGCTTTTTACTTTCAGCCGGGAAGGAACAGGCAAAATGACCCGTAATTTTCATCGGTGGGCAAGAAAATATGGTATCAGAAACGGAGACAAGGATCGCAGTATTTTGCTTAACAATTGGGAAGCGACCTATTTTGATTTCGATGAAGCTAAATTAACCCGCATCATCGACGATGCCGCAAAAATGGGATTTGAGCTCTTTTTGTTAGACGATGGCTGGTTTGGTAAAAAATATCCTCGTAACAGCGACAATGCAGGTTTGGGAGACTGGCAAACCAATACCGCTAAATTACCGGACGGTATACCTTATTTAATTAATGAGTGTAAAAAACGTAACCTCAAATTCGGAATTTGGGTAGAGCCTGAAATGGTCAATCCGAAGAGTGAATTGTATGAAAACCATCCCGACTGGGTGATTGCGCAGCCACACAGGGAACGTACCGAACAACGCAATCAATTGATATTGGATTTGAGCAATCCGGCAGTTCAGGATTTTGTGTATAACACGGTTGATCGTATTTTATCGGAAAATTCCGGTATCCAATATGTAAAATGGGATTGCAATCGCTATGTGTTTAATTCCGGTTCTTCGTATTTGCCGGCAGACAAACAATCGCATTTGTTTTTCGATTATTCCAAAAACTTGTTGGAAATCATGAACAAAGTCAGCGAGAAATATCCTAATGTAACATTTATGGCTTGTTCCGGTGGTGGCGGACGCATTGATTACGGTACCCTGAAAAATTTTGATGAATATTGGATCAGCGACAACAACGACCCGCTTTCCCGGATTTTTATACAGTGGGGAGCGCAATATTTTTTTCCTACCATTGGTTTGGCAAGCCACGTATCGGTATCACCCAATCACATCACCAACCGGAGTTTTTCTTTGAAAACGCGCTTTGATGTGGCAATGGCCGCCAAGTTGGGAATGGATTTGCAGCCTTCGCAAATGACGCCGGAAGAATATGAATTTTCAAAAAATGCCATTCAAACTTACAAGGAGATTCGCAATACCGTTCTTTTCGGCGATTTGTACCGGATACTTTCGCCATACACGAGCAACCGCATAGTGTATATGTATGTGAATGATGATAAAAGCCAGGCAGTCGTTTTCAATTTCCTGAACCGGAAAGAAATTTATCCGACGCCGCCCAATTATGTGTTGCAGGGATTAGATCCTCAGAAAAAATACAAACTGACGGAAATCGATAAAAACAAAGGATGGTCGCGTTTCGACAAGTATGAAGGTAAAATATTCAGTGGCGAATACCTGATGAAAGTCGGTTTGAACTTTGCTTTATATAACGAATGTGAGAGTGTAGTATTTAAAATAACAGAAATTTAAATTATTGGATCATGAAAATCAGTTACTATTTGAAAAGTGTTTTAACACTTGTATTGTTCGCAGCGAGCTTTTTTGCATTTCAAGCGAAAGCGGATGCTGTTGTTATTGAGGGAGTCGCTTACGACGTGCTTGATGAAGGAGCTAAAACCGCGAAAGTGGTTGCTTTACCCAGTGGAGATAAATACACAGGGGAATTGACTATTGCGGCTAATGTGGATATGAACGGTGAAACATATTCCGTTAAGAGAATTGACGATGGTTCTTTACGGGATGCTCCGGATCTTACCAATGTTATTATTCCCGATGGTGTGGAAGTAATCGGTAACAGCTCGTTTGCAGGTTGCACAGGCATTACCTCTATTGAACTCCCTGCTTCGGTCAATTCTATTGAAGATTGGGCGTTCAATGGATGTAGCAATCTGGAATCCATCAACATTCCGGATGGAGTGCCTGCTATCAATGTACACACATTTCAACAGTCCGGCCTGACTTCTATTGATCTTCCTGCTTCGGTAACAGCGTTAAAGGGATGTGCTTTCCAAGATTGTAACAAGTTGAAAACTATAAATTTATCAGATGGATTAACTACAATTGAATCATGGGCTTTAAGTGGTTGTAGTTCGCTTGAATCGCTTACCATTCCGAATACTGTGACAGACATTAATGATTGGGCAATAGAAAAAACAGGTTTGAAAGAAGTTTATATCTCATGGGAAAATCCTGGAGATATTAACCTCAGCTATTGGGCGTTTGGCGATAATGATGCAACACGGTTTAGCTTTGTGTGGAAAATTCCTTATTATCTTGCTGATGATTATGGCACAAGTTTGTTGGACTCTCGTTGGCCGGTTGTACAATATGTTCCTGCAGGTAATGTGATTGTTGTTGACGGAATTGCCTACAAAGCGGTTGATACAGAAGCTAAAACGGCAGAAGTAGTAGCCTTGCCTAATGGAGATAAATATACCGGTACATTAACTATTGCAGCTAATGTTGATTTTGGTAGTGAAACCTATGCGGTTACTAAGATTGGAAATAACTCTTTAAGAGAATCCGGTGATAATGCACCTTCTGAAAACCTTACAGACGTTATTATTCCTGAAGGAATACAAGATATCGGTAACGGTGCATTTGCAGATTGTTCGAGCATTACTTCCATTCAACTTCCGGCTTCGGTAAATACAATTGAGGATTATGCGTTTTCTGGATGCAGCAATTTGACTTCTATTAATATTCCGGATGGGGTGCCTGCTATTAACGCACATACTTTCCAAAATAGCGGTTTGACCTCTATTGATCTTCCTGCTTCGGTTATATCATTGAATGATGCTGCTTTCCAGGGTTGTGGAAGTTTGGCGACTTTGAATTTATCGAATGGATTAACCACCATTAAAGCATGGTCGCTTGCCGACTGCAAATCGCTTAAAACACTTACTATTCCGAATAGTGTGACTGCAATTAACGATTGGGCAATGGGGAACTCAGGTTTTAAAGAAATCTATATTTCATGGTCAAGCAAAGATGATGTAAACTTTGGCTACTGGGCTTTTGGAGATGCCAATAATAGATATAGTTTTGTGTGGAATGTGCCTGCAGACCTTGCTGATGTTTATGGCAATACTTGGACATTGAATGATGGCACTTGCCCTGTTGTTATAGACTTATCAGACGATATGATTCTTTACAGCGGAATTGCCTATCAAAAACTGGATGAGGATGCAAAAATGGCAGAATTAGTCGCTTTACCTGATGGTGCAAAATATACAGGTGCATTGACTGTTGCTGCGAATGTTGTTTTTGCCGGCGAAAGCTATGCCGTTACTAAGATTGGGGATAACTCTTTAAGAGAATCCGGTGATAATGCAGCTTCAGAAAATCTTACAGACGTTACTATTCCTGCAGGAGTACAAGATATTGGTAACAGTGCATTTGCAGATTGTTCGAGCATCACTTCCATTCAACTGCCAATTTCGGTAAATACTATTGAAGACTGGGCGTTTCAGAATACCAAATTTACATCTATTAATTTTAACAATGTAACAACAATAGGTACGGGCGCTTTTAATGGCTCAGCTATTACATCAGCCGATATTTCAAATGTAACATCAATAGGAGAATGGGTTTTCCAGGGTTGTAAAACGCTGACTTCTATTACTCTGCCAGACAATTTAACTGCTATAGCTAAGGGTATGTTCAGCGGTTGTAGTGTGCTTGAAACGCTTACTATTCCTGCTTCGGTTACATCATTGGAAGATGCTGCTTTCCAGGATTGTGTAAGTTTGGCGACTTTAAATTTACCAGATGGATTAACCACCATTAAAGCATGGTCACTTGCCGGTTGCAGTGCGCTCGAAACGCTTACTATTCCGAACAGTGTAACTACAATTGACAATTGGGCAATGGGAGGCACCGGTTTGAAAGAAATCTATGTTTCATGGGCAGACAAAGACAATGATGTTAGCATTGGCGATTGGGCTTTTGGCGATAAAGGAAATAGCTTTGAGTGGTATGTAACTGCTGACCTTGCCGATGTATATGGTACTACTTGGTTAGGATATCCTGTTAATGTAATAGGAGGATCAGACGGAACGAAATTCGTTTCCGGCGCTGCAATAAAATTGGTAAATGAAAAGGATGCAATCCGTATTATTAGCAGCAGTGATTTGAAGGGAACGGTAGACGTTTATTCTGTAAATGGAGTGAAACTATATACGCAAGATGGTCAAATCGACAACACCACAGTTGCATTGCCGGCAGGTGTATATGTTGTCAGGATAGCTTCTTCGGAAGGTATTATCATAAGCAAAGCAGTCGTTAAATAATTAGTTTTATGAGAAAAAGCATTATCATATTGTCATTGATTTTTTTCAGTGCAGTGAATGTAATCGCAGCCGGTTATGAAGTTAAATCGCCCGATGAAAAGATGGAAATCATCGTGACGGTTGATAATGGAACGCAATACGAAATCCGGTATGGCGAGGCGCAGTTAATTGCGCCTTCGCCTATCGGTTTGAATCTGAACGATGGAACCGTTATCGGAAAGGGAACAGTGAAAAATACGGAATCTCTTTCTGTAAACGACTCGGTTCAAGTATTGATAGGAAAAGACAAAAGTATTCCCGAAATATACAACGAACTTACCATCCATTTCAATGAAAATTACGATCTGATTGTCCGCGCTTATAATGAAGGAATTGCCTATCGTTGGATAACTTCTTTGCCGGATAGTATTATTATCAATAATGAAGATTTTGTCTTCAACTTTACAGATGATCCGACGGTGTATTTCCCGGAAGCGACAACTTTCGATAGCTGGGAAAGAACCTATACCACTGGAACGGCCAGCAGTTTCAGCGCCAGTCGCTTTGCGGTTACTCCGATTTTGTTCTCATGGGCAGGCGAACCGTATAAAATTGCGATTGCCGAATCTAACCTCTATGATTATCCCGGATTATATATCCAGGCTACCGGAACTCAATCCATGAAAGGAATGTGGGCGCAATATCCCAAAACAGTAGATCAGCCGGATAATATTTATTCCAATCACGAACCTACTTCTCGTTATGATTACATTGCCAGGACATCGGGAAGCCGTACATTTCCCTGGCGAGTATTCATTATATCCGCCGACGATAAAGGATTATTGAACAATCAATTGGTTTATTTATTGGCAGAGCCCCAACGTTTAACAGATACCAGCTGGTTTGCACCCGGTAAATCGTCGTGGGAATGGTGGCATAAGGCAATGCTTACACCCGACGGAAAAGCTGATCCGGCCAATGGAATTCCGGCTAATGGCAATGCTAACCTTGGTTTTGACCTCTATAAATATTATGTGGATTTTGCAGCAAAAAACAATATTCAATATATGACTTTGGATGCCGGTTGGAGCGAAAGTTATATCAAGCAACTTTGTGCTTATGCCAATGGTAAAGGCGTAAAAATTATGGTCTGGACTTGGGCAAGTAATGCTTTGGATGATAAAACCTGGCTTTCCAGAATGAAAGCTTACGGCATTTCCGGAGCTAAAATCGACTTTTTCCAACGAAATGACCAGATTGCCATGACTTGGGGATACCAGTTGGCGCAAGAATTAGCTGATTTGAAAATGGTTGGAATTTTTCATGGTTGTCCGATACCTACCGGTTTGAACCGTACTTTTCCGAATATGTTGAATTTCGAAGCTATTGTGGGAAATGAAGAAAATTTCTGGCGAAATGATAGCGACCCGAATTACCATGTACAATTTCCGTTTATTCGCTCATTAGCCGGTCCCGAAGATTATACGCCGGGCTCGATGCGTAACAAGAGCCAAATGGAATTTCAACCGGTAGATCAACCGAATACAGTTCCAAGCAGCCAGGGAACGCGCGCTCACGAATTGTCCATGTACATTATTTTCGACCAATGGTTGGGCTTTTTGTGTGATGCGCCAACCGAATACATGAAATATCCCGATATTCTGGATTTTCTGGCAAATGTTCCAACCACCTGGGATCAAACAGTTCCTTTAGACTCCAAGGTGGGCCAATACATTACCATTGCTAAGCAGAAGGGAACGGATTGGTATGTGGGCGGTATGTCGAGTTGGATGGCGCATGATGTGGATGTGGATTTCAGTTTCCTGACACCGGGTAAGATTTACACAGCCTGCATATTGGAAGACGGTAATAACGCAAGTAATTATCCTACACGCTATGCAGCCGATACGATTGCTGTAACGAATCAAACAAAAATGACATTCAGTATGGCGAAAGGCGGCGGTTTTGTCATTCGTGTGAAAGAAAACAGTAATGTTGGATTTGAAAATCCGGAAATAAAAACGAAAATATCGTTGGCTGTTGATCACGACATGTTGCTGATGCAATCAAATGAAAACATCAAGAGAATAATGGTTTATACGTTTACGGGACAATTGGTGGTGAATCATGAATTTTCCGATAGCGTCAGTTTACAAAAACTCAATTTATCCGATTGGAATAAAGGAGTTTATATTGCAAAAATTCAAACAGAGTCAACGACTGATTCTTTGAAATTTATATATTAGTGTTTATTTAATTTTTAATTTTTTTGTTATGAGAAAGAATTACTTTTTTAAGCAAATATTGATAGCTTTATTTGCTTTGTTTATTGGTGGTTACGCTGTGGCGCAACAGTGTAGTGTTCCTTTGTACTCCGATCTTATGAATAGTGGTACTAGTAAGGAAGTTGCATATACGTCATATACAGGTGGCGGAGCATTCGACGCCTACTGGACAGGCACATCAACTACTTTGCTTCCTATTACTAAATATAATCCTGATTCGACAGGAGGGGTGTGGAGTGTTGTAGAAGGTCCATTTGCTTGGGGTCAAAGTTCACAAAATATCAATTATTTGCAAATAAATGGTCCTGGCCCTGAGAATGCTAATGTATATTTTACCGGTACTATTTCTGTAACGAGTTCTGCTTGTTTTTATTTTGTTGGATGGAATTCAAATAACACTTTTGATGTCTTGGATTCATATAATTCTTCTGAATACTACCCGTTTCAAATAAATTGTAGCGGCCTTCATTACTTTAAATATTTTCTTATAGTAAAAGGCGGAGGTACCCGTTACATTAAGATGCAGATAAGTAAGACACCACAACTACTACACCTAGCGCCAGCACAAAATCAGGATGATGAAGGGCCAAAATTGGTGAACCTCACGGAGTTGTTTACTCCTGTGGTTGGGGAAACTGGTCCTGAATCTTTCCCGTTTCTTTTTCAAGCTACTGCGGCTTGGGGCGATTTCAATAACGATGGATATTTAGACGTGTTAGTCGCAGGTGTTTATGTCAAAGCTCATGAGTTGGATGACTTGGGTAATCCCATTCCCAACATAGATGAGAATGGCGACACAATTCCTATTTCATATAATGATGATGGGAGTCTGAAGGATGACTGGATAAAATCCACCAAGTTGTATAAAAATAACGGCGATGGAACATTTACCAATGTTCCTTGTTCTTTGCCAAATTTTGACCAGGGAGGTATTGCTTGGTTAGATTATAACAACGATGGCAATTTAGATGTATTTATTGCCGGTTCCACTCAAGATGGCAGCATGTTTTCGGGATTATGGAAAAACCTGGGACCGGAAGGAAATTATGCTTTTGAAGAAGCGTTTCCCGGTGAATTTACCTATTTCAGAACCAACAAACCCAATGATTCCGGCAAAATCATTGCTGTTGGCGACTTCGACAACGACGGTTGGGTGGATATTGCCGTACAAGGTTGGGCTGGCGACCGCCGGATAACTTATTTATATAAGAATCTGGAAGGAGAAGACTTTATGAGAGTAGAAAATCCGGTAAACGGAACAGCTCCTTTCGTGCAAGTGAACGGTGGTACGCTGCATTGGGGTGATTTCAATAATGATGGATATTTGGATTTATTAGTTGTCGGATACATTGATGAAGGCGCTACTGATTTTGACGGTAATGGCTACGATAAAACATTATTCTATGATCGTCGTACCACGAGAGACAATTGCAATGGAACTTGTATCAGTGGAGCGGGTGTTCTTTATCTCAATAATGGAGATGGTACCTTTAAGATGCCTACTTCACAACAGATATTCCCCTATGGAGAATCTGGCAGCGCCGATCCCTGCGATTTTAATAACGATGGCTACTTGGATTTTTATGTAACGGGATATTCATGGTGGGAAGATGAAGATATGAATGATGTAAGCTGGAATATCGGCTTGTTTGAAAACAAACATGACGGTACTTTCGAACGTCATCTTGCCACTGATGCCGGTTTGTCGCAAACACAAGATTCTTCCCATTCCTGGGGAGATATTAATAACGACGGATCTGAAGACGTCATTGTAACTGATGCACATCCGGTAGCCGCTTTTCTGAATAATTTCGGTGTAGGTACTTTTAACAGGATGGATATACCTTTTGAAAAGGCGGATGAATCCGGATTTGAAGGATTAGAAGTAAGAGGAGGTATGGTTTGCATGGTAGACGTCAATAATAGAGGTGCTTTGGATATATTTATGAATGGTTATGACGACAGAAATGTTCGTAGTCACTTGTTCCGTAACGACTTGGATGACGCCGAAGGCATTCCTGCTGTTAATCAGCCTCCCTCGGTTCCGACTAATTTAAAAGCTACGGTAGATGCTGATGGCATGACCACTTTCACATGGGATGCTTCTACAGATGATTTAACTCCGCAAGCTGCAATACGTTACAATTTATATGTAAAACAGGGCGATGTTATCAAAATGGTACTTCCGGCAGATTTAACCACCGGTCGTTTGAAAGTAAACGAAGCTTTAGTTCCGATCATAGGTACTACTTATAAAATGTCCGGATTGGAAGGCGATTATGAATGGGGCGTACAAGCAATCGACAATGGTAAACAAGCCAGCAAATTTGCTAAGTTAACTCCTAACAGTCTTACTAAGGTTAGTGAAGCCTCAGTAAATGTAATTGGTAAAAAACAGGCAATAGAAGTAACAGCAGCCAATGATTTACAGGGAACGTTGAATGTGTATGCTGTAAGCGGGGTAAAAATCTATTCCAAAGCCGGTCAAATCAATGGTTCAACGGTTACATTGCCCGCTGGCGTGTATATTGTGAAAACCGCTTCGACAGAAGGTACGAGCGTTAACAAAGTGATAGTAAAATAATTTATTATTTACCATTTACTATTTACTATTTACCATTTACGATGCGCGGCAAATGGTAAATAGTAAATAGTAAATAGTACATTTTTTTCATGAAATTCAAAAACTCAATAGGATTATTACTGCTATGTGCGGCAGCTTGTAGCGGTAATTCGCAACAACCATTGAAATTGTGGTATGAACAACCCGCAAGCAAATGGATGCAAGCTACGCCTGTAGGCAATGGTCGTATAGGAGCCATGATTTATGGTGGTACCGATACGGAAACGATTGCCTTGAATGAGGTTACGCTTTGGTCGGGACAATACGATGAAAATCAGGAACGAGCTTGTGGCAAAGAACAGTTAGCCAAAATCCGCCAATTGTTTTTTGATGGAAATATTTCCGAAGGAAACGATTTGGGAACACAATACTTATCGGGAACCCCGCATTCATTTGGTACTAACCTTCCGTTTGGGAATTTGAAAATCAAATTCAATTATCCTTCTTCCAATATAACTGATTACAAGCGGGAATTAAATATTGAAAATTCTGTTACTACGGTTACGTACAAGGCGGGCGATACCCATTTTACCCGCGAATATATTTGTTCCAATCCCGACAACGTATTGATTATCAAGTTGTCGTCCGACAAAAAAGATGCTTTGAATTTTGAAGTCGGATTAGATTTATTGCGCAAGTCGGATATCTCTGCTTCCGGCAACACTTTGTCATTTACCGGACAAGCTTTGTTTGACAAGCAAGGGCCTGGAGGCGTTCATTATATTGGGAACATCCGCGTTGTTGCTGATGATGGAAAAATTACGGCAAAGGAGCATACTTTAAAGATGGAAAATGGTCGGGAAGCATTGATTATCATTGATTTGCGTACTGATTACAAAAATCCGGATTATGTAAATATTTGCAATCGAACGGTCGAACAGGCAGCTTCGAAGACTTATGAGGCATTAAAGAAAGCCCATATCGCCGATTATACCCGGCTGTTTAACCGGACACAAATGTGTTTGGGAAAAAGCGAATTAGATAAATTACCTACTGATATTCGCTGGAGTCATTTGAAAAGCACCGAAGAAAATGATCCTGGCTTAATGGCGTTATTTTTCCAATACGGCCGTTATTTATTGATTTCTTCTTCACGCGAAAATTCACCCTTGCCTGCTAACTTGCAGGGTATCTGGAACGATAATCTTGCCTGCAATATGGTTTGGACTTGCGATTATCACCTGGATATCAACACTCAGCAAAATTATTGGTTAGCCAATGTCGGTAACCTGGCGGAATGTAATGCTCCGCTGTTTAATTATTTGGAAGATTTGGCGCATTATGGCGAAAAAACTGCAATGAAAGTGTATGGCAGTCCTGGTTGGGTAGCGCATACGGTAGCCAATGTGTGGGGGTATACCGCTCCCGGACAAGGCGTCAATTGGGGATTGACTCCTTCATCGAGCGGTTGGCTGGCTTCACATTTATGGAATCATTACTGTTTTACACACGACAAAAAATTCTTACAGGAGCAGGCTTATCCTGTTTTGAAAAAAGCCGCTGTTTTTTATTTAGACTACTTGGCGCTCGATCCGCGCAACGGTTATCTGATGACGGGGCCGAGCATTTCTCCAGAAAATTCTTTCAAAGCTGATGGGCGCGAATGGTGCATGTCTCTCACGCCAACTATCGACCGAATTATGGTGTATGAAACATTCAACTCCTGCATCGAGTCTTCAAAAATATTAGGGATTGATGTCGACTTCTGTCGACAACTGTCGACAGCTATCGCAAAACTGCCACCTCTGCAAATCGGCAAGGATAGTACGGTTCAGGAATGGTTTGAAGATTATGAATTGGCGCATCCCGAACATCGCCATACATCACATCTGTTGTCATTATATCCATTCAATCAAATTTCGCTGGTTCGTACACCGGAATTGGCAGCAGCTGCATCGAAAACCATCGAGCGCCGGATAAATGCTCCTAACTATGAAGATGTGGAATGGAGTCGGGCAAACGATATTTGTTTTTATGCCCGCTTGAAACAGGCAGATAATGCCTACAACAACATCGTAGGTTTATTGACCGTATTTTCGAGGGAAAACCTCTTTACCTGTTCGCCTGCCGGTGTAGCCGGAGCTGCAGAAGATATTTTCTCGTTTGATGCCAACGAAGCAGCGCCTGCCGGTATGGCCGAAATGCTGCTGCAAAGCCAGGAAGGATACATCGAATTTCTGCCGGCTTTGCCTAAACAATGGAAAACCGGCTATTTCAAAGGACTTTGTGCGCGTGGAGGTGCGGAAGTGAATTTGGAATGGAAAAACGGTGCAGTGAAAGAAGCAGAAATCACCGCTACGGTAGATAATACATTTGCCGTAAAAGTTCCTTCCGGGAAAAAACTATTGAAAGATGGAAAAACTGTTCAAACAGTACAAGATATAGCAACTATTGAATTAAAAAAAGGTGAATCTGTAAAAATTATATAAACCCCCAGCCCCTAAAGGGGAGTTGACGCAGTGAACTTGCTTATTTTGCTGCACCAAAGTCCCCTTTAGGGGATTTAGGGGTAAAAAAATGGTTAATTATAAAAAATAATATAAGTATGAGAATAAATCAAAAAATTCCGGTTGTCAGGTTTTTCTTCTTGCTAATACTTGCAAGCTTTTGCTGTGTATCGTGCAAGGATGATAATATCTACGATGATAAAAATGCCATTCCTGAAGGCCTGAACTCCAGTATCTATGAATATATGGTAAATGATGGGAATTTTACTTATTTTGTTCGTTTGATAGATGATTTGGGGTATTCGGATGTCTTGTCACGTACCGGAAGTAAAACTTTGCTTCCGGCAAGAGATGATGCTTTTGACCGCTTTTTTAAAAGCAAGAACGTATATGGCGTAAGCAGCTATGAACAATTGAGTATAGCGCAGAAACGCAGTATATTGAACCGGAGCATGCTGAATATGGCTTATCTGGCCGGTATGCTTTCGAATGTGTCCAGCAGCAACGACAATGTGGCAATGGGAGAGGGTAGGGCTATCCGCAAGCAGACGGATGATACTTTCCTCGATAGCGTTTCTTTTTTCCCAAACAATGCTGCTTTTTTGTCGTCCAACACCTATTGGCAACGATTCCAGTCGAAAGGATTGTATTTGGTGGATGACGAAACCTCGCGTTACAATACGTTCTTCACACCTGCGAACATGACCGTGTGTGGAATCACTCCGGAAGATTTTGCGGTTATAACTAATAATGCGTCCTATTCCGATGATGCTTATTATGTGGATGGAATCAAGATTATTCAACCGGATATTATATGTAAAAATGGCTATATTCATGTAGTGGAAGATGTATTGGTTCCGACGGAAAACATGGATCAACTCATTCGGGATAATGGAGATTCTAATTTATTTAGCCGTTTGATGAACAAATTCAGCGCTCCGTATTATTATTTAGATGTAGCCAAACAGGTAACGGATTATTATAATGGTTCAACACCTTTGCGTCCGGTATTGCCTAATGTGGACTCGGTATTTGTTAAGCGATATTTTACCGATGATCTTACAAACGGTCCGGATGGTAATACCGTGAGTAATTATGGTTTGTTGTATTTCGATCCGGGTAATAATTCGTATGACGGAGATGAAGATATGGGAGCCATGTTTGTGCCGACCGATGCAGCAATGAATGCCTATTTCAACGGTCCGACAGGAAGTTTTCTGAAAGATGCTTACGGAACCTGGGACAATGTTCCAACTTCCATCTTGGCGCTGTTTATCAAAAACCACCAGAAAAAATCGTTTTTAAATTCATTACCTCACTCTTGGAACGAAATGAACGACGAGGCCAGCTACCTGATGAACGTTCATCAGGCGGATATTAAAAAAGCTGCTATAGCCAACAACGGCGTGGTGTATTTTTCCAATACAGTGTATCCTCCGGTAGATTACCAATGTGTATATGCCTCTACTTTGATTAGCAGTGAAACAAAAATTATGAATTGGGCTATTCAGAATAAAAATTTGAAATTTTATCTCTACCTCCGTTCTATGGAAAATATGTATAACCTGATTATACCGGTTGATGATGCATTCCATAACTATCGCGATCCGCTATCATGGGCTTATAACCCGACTGCAGCCGGACGTGAAATATGGGATTTCTATTATTCTCCCGAATATGATATGGTTTTCGCGAATATTTATAATGTGGATGACAGTGGAAACAAGGCCGGTCTAAAAACAACCTATACTTATTCTTCCGATCAGCAGAACCTTATTGCGAATCGTTTAGCGGATATTATGGATATGCACATTGTGGTCGGCGATAAGAGTAAAACGACGGGAGCCATGAGTGGTTATATCGATGATGGAAAAACTCAATACGCTTTGACCAAAGGCGGAACAACTTTAAAAATCAGCGGCGGCGGAATGGCTACTACTATGACCGGCGGTGGCGATATAGAACAAGGTGTAGAGCCGGCTTCTATTCTCAAGGCATATCAATCGGATAACGGAAAGACTTTTTTTGTGGATAAGATTCTTCAAGACCCGATTAAATCCGTTTATCAAGTGCTGGGAGAACACGAAGAATACAAGGCTTTCTTCAACCTGCTGACCAGTGGCGGTATTTTCAGCACTAAACGTACTCCGGGTTCCAACTTGGGCGGATTGGGTTATGTGGTTAATTCGTTCAATAATTTCCGTTATACGGTATTTGTGCCGACAAAAGAAGCATTGGATGCCGTATTTGCAGGCGACAAATCCACCCGCGATTTATGGACGTGGGATGAAATCAATTCCATTGATCCGAGTTTACCGAATTATGCGCAATTGTATAATGAAAAAGTAACCTTGCTCACGGAATTCTTAAAATACCATTTTGTGGATAATACGGCGTATATCAACGGGACAAGCTATACGGTAGATTACGAAACGGCTGCTCGCTATGAATCGCAATATGGCGGTGGAAAATTCCGTAAGCTTACCATTAGCAGCGATGGCTCGAATATGGTAATAACCGGAGCCGATAACCATACCGCCCGGGTGGTAAAAACACAGGATTTATATAATGTGATGGCTCGTGATTATATGGTGAATTATGTAACTAAAGGTGGCGCTCAGGTTCCAAATACGATTGAATCGTCTTCGCGTGCAGTTATTCACTTAATTGATAATGTATTGAGATATGAATAAAACGATGAATAAATTGAAATACATCTGGACGGTGATTTTTTTCTGTATTCCTGTTTTGCTTTTTGGACAAACGAATAGCATGTTGGTTACAGGAAATGTATATTCCAAAGCGGATGGCGGCTTAATTGGAGTTACCGTTCTTGAAACAGATAAAACGGGCAGGACTGTTTCGGCTACTTTTACCGACTATAGCGGTAATTTTTCCTTTCAGATTAAAAATGCGAACAACAAACTTAGCGTTTCATACGTTGGCTATAAGACAGTTCAATTACCTATTAATGATCAACGCAAGTTTAATGTACAGTTGGAAGAAGCTGCTGTCCTTTCGGAAGTGGTGGTTACGGCGCAAGCTGTTCATAACGACGGAACAATTGCTATTCCCCAGAGGGAAATTGGAGGTGCGGTACAACGCCTTAACACCAGTGAACTGAAAGGAGTGGCAGTGGCATCTATCGACGATGCCTTGCAGGGACGTATTGCAGGATTGGATATTGTGGGTTCTTCCGGCAATTTGGGTTCGGGCTCTACGCTTCGTATTCGGGGAACAAGTTCGCTCAATGCCAAAGCAGAACCATTGATCGTAGTGAACGATGTACCTTTTGAAAATAACATCAGTTCGCTCGACCTGAATAATGCAACAGAAGAACAGTTTGCTAACTTATTGAATATTAATCCGGATGATATCGAGGAAATTGTCGTATTAAAAGATGGCGCTTCTTCGGCTATCTGGGGTGCGCGCGGGGCGAACGGCGTTATCAATATCCGGACGAAAAGAGGAACGAAAGGACCTACGCGCGTACAGTATTCTTACCGTTTTTCGGCAAAACAACAGCCTTCCGGAATTTCTTTGCTGAACGGTGATGAATATACGATGATGATGAAACAGGCCTATTTCAATCCCACACAGAATGCGACACGGGCTTCGTTGCCGGAATTCAGTTATGACCCGAATTTTTATGAATACCAGAATTTCAATAACAATACGGATTGGGTAAAAGATATTACACAATACGGATTTGATCATGATAATAATGTAACGGTATCCGGCGGTGGTGAAAAAGCTACTTTCCGTATGTCGTTGGGTTATTTGAGTCAGCAGGGAACAGTCATCAAACAAAATTTGGACAGGATTACCAGCCGGATAAACTTTGAATACCGGGTTTCCGACCGCATTCATTTTACGCCGGAATTTGCTGTTACTTACGTGAACAATCATCAGAATTTGGCGTATGACCCTTCTGATGATCAAAATACAAACAATTTGCTGAGTATTGCTTATAAGAAAATGCCGAACGTGTCTGTTTACAGAGAAGATGCCAATGGAAACAGTACAGGACAGTTTTATGCCATTCCGGATACTCGTTCGCAATCCATATACGACGGGATTGATTTGCTGGATCAAAATCAAAGAAGGCTTGCCAATCCGGTAGCTTATGCTTATTTGGGCTTGAATGATGATAAAAGTTTGCGTATTACACCGAAGTTGAGTGTTCGTGTTGACTTCTTGGATCCGGAAAAGTCGATGTTACGTTACAATGGTTATATTGCATTTGATTACAACAGCGAAAATGTAAACCGGTTTTATCCGCGCGAATTATTCCCCGATGATTGGCAGGAAAACACGATGCCTAACCGTTCGTATATGTCCGACCAGGCGGCATTGACTATCAATTCGGATCAAAATATAACATGGTCGCCTAAATTGGGAGAAGAACATAGCCTGATGCTTTATGCTTCATGGCAGACGGAAACGGTTCAAAATCAGAATCAGGTATTGGAGAAATCCGGTCTGGCATCCTCAAGTACGACCGACCCTTCGCTCCCCGGCAGCGCCTATCAGAATTTTTATAACAGCGCCGAAGAGCGAAGAATGATGGCTTTTCTGGGACGGGTGCACTATGCTTATCTGAGCCGTTATATATTGGATGCGAGCTTCCGGCGGGAAGGAGATACCCGTTTTGGAGAGAACAACCGTTGGGGAAATTTTTATGGAGCATCTGCCAAATGGATTATGTCGGACGAAGCTTTTATGAAGCCGCTTAAATCTTGGTTAAGTGAATTGGGATGGCGTGCATCGTATGGCGTTACCGGTAATCCTCCCGATGCAAATTACCTGTATTATAGTCGCTATAACGGAAGCGGAACCTATATTGATATTTCGGCCATACGTCCGGTTTCCATTCAATTGGCCAACCTGAAATGGGAAACTTCTATGTCGCAGAATGGCGGTGTGGACCTCAGCTTGTTTGACTACAAGATAAATATAGATGCCAACATCTACAAGAAACGCACCAAAGACTTGTTACTCAAAGATTTGGCGATACCGACATTAACCGGATTTTCTTCCTTAGATTATGTCAATGCAGGTACCATTGATAACAACGGATGGGAATTAAATGTAAATACACAAAAGTTGATTAAAATAAACAATTGGTCGTTCGATGTGAATTTCAACCTGGCAAACAATACCAATACATTTGTTTCGCTGGATCCGGTTTTTGCGCTATCTTATAACAAAGATTTTGTTTATAACAACAATGCTGCCTATTTGTCTCGTATTCAGGAAGGTAACGCTCTGGGATCTATTTACGGATTCCGCTACAAAGGTGTTTACCAATACGATAAATACTCTGATAAAAACGGCAACCCCAATCCCGGAACAACTCCTTTTGTTCGTGATGCTACCGGAAATATTATTTTGGATGGCAGCGGTAAACCTGTTCCAATGACTTTTGCGTATGGTACGACAACGGCTTACACATTCCGTGGGGGCGATGCGATTTATGAAGACATCAACCATGACGGTACCATTGATGAATTGGATATTGTATATCTGGGTAACAGTAACCCGAAATTGACCGGAGGATTTGGCGCTTCGGCACGCTATAAGAATTTCTCAGTGAGTACGTTTTTTAATTTTCGTTATGGAAATAAAATTGTAAATCAGGCGCGCAGGGATTTGGAAAGTATGTATAATAATAACAATCAATCTATTGCAGTGAATTGGCGTTGGTTGAAAGATGGCGACCAAACGGATATACCGCGTGCGCTTTATAATTTCGGTTATAACAGCTTGCCGAGCGATCGCTTTGTGGAAGACGGATCCTATCTTCGCCTCAAGACCTTGAGTTTTATGTATAATTTCGAAAAGCGAGCATTGAGGTCATTGCGATTGAATCAGTTGGATTGCTTCCTGACTTTTTATGATTTGCTTACATTTACCAAGTATCGGGGAGTGGATCCTGAAGTTCCGCAAAACATGAACCCTGCATACGGATTGGTGGGTGTAAGTTTGGATACGAACAGAACGCCGAAGGCGCAATATTTCACATTGGGTATTACGGTAGGATTCTAAAAAAAATCATTATAATCATAGTCAAAAATGAAAAAAATAATTATATATTCGATAGTAGTCGTTTTTATAGCCGGTTTTACTTCTTGTACTGGGTGGTTTGATCTGCGTCCGGAATCCGATACTACCCTGGAAGAATTTTGGAACAATGAAAATGATGTGAAAAGCATGGTGGGCGCTTGTTACCGGGCTATGAACGAAGCCGGTTTTATCGACCGGCTGATGGTCTGGGGAGAAATCCGGTCGGACAATGTGTTGAAAGGACTTGCCGCCGGTGAGGAACGAAACGTCGATGTTACCCGTATCTTGGATTTAATGCTTAACTCGACTAATCCATATACGTCATGGACGGAATTTTATCAGGTTATTAACTATTGTAATACCGTTATTCGCTTTGCGCCGGATGTAGTGAAAAAAGATCCGAATTTTACAGAAGCGCAGTTAAATGCATATTTGGCCGAAGTCAAAGGTATCCGCGCCCTGTGTTACTTTACTTTAGTGCGTACATTCCGTGATATTCCTTTTTCGACGGAACCGTTTGTGGATGATACGAAATCGTTTGATCTTCCCCAATCTGATCCGGACGAAGTAATTAAATATCTGATTGACGATTTGAAAGCCGTAGAAAATGATGCGACCTTCGAATTTTCGGACTTGGCAAGCGACAAGGGACGCATGACCCGCAAGGCAATCTGGTGTCTGATTGCTGATATGTCGCTGTGGGAAGGAGAATACGGCGACTGCATTACTTATTGCAATAAAGTGTTGAATTTATTGACTACCTCAATGAAGAATCGCTTGGCGATCGAAACATCTCCTTCGGAATATTATTCCCGGATTTTTGTTCAGGGCAATTCGAGCGAAAGCCTTTTTGAATTGCAGTTCGATCCTTCTTTAGTAACCGGTAATACAGCCGTTCATACGATGTACAGCGTAGGAGAATACAGTGGATATCCTCAAAATTATACGACTTTTGATACGCGACACGAACGGGTGGCTTCTTGTGATTTTGTGGGAAAAATTCCTTTGTTCAGAGCTGCCGATTTGCGCTCGAAAGATTATTATATGCAATCAGGAAGCAATGGACGTTTTCCGATTATAAAATATGTAGGGGTGAGAGATACTCGTATAGAAAAACCGACAGCAAGCGCTTACACTTCAATACCTCTCCGCAGTTGGATTTTCTATCGTCTTCCTGACGTTTACCTGATGAAAGCGGAAGCTTTGGTAGAATCCGGCGGCGATTTAACGGAAGCTTTGAACTGCGTTTCTAAGACTTACGACAGGGCTAATCCGGATTTGGACGAAAATTCTTTGGCAGCATCTTCATGGACGAGAGAATCTATGCGTGAATTGGTTTTCGACGAACGCCAACGGGAGTTTCTTTTCGAGGGAAAACGTTATTTCGACCTGCTCCGGCGGGTAAAAAGGGAAAATTCTACCGACAACGTTCTAAGTCTTTTGATACGGAAATATGAAAGCGACGGAATGAATGCCAATACGGTGCGAGGTAAAATCAACGATGTGAATGCTCTTTACATGCCTATCAATGAAACTGAATTGAAGGTAAATCCATTGTTGAAGCAAAATCCTTTTTACGTTTCAACTTCTATCATTAATAATTAAATGAAAATGAAAACCAAATATATAACAGTATTCATTCTGGGACTTGTTTCCCTTGGATTGTTTCAATCCTGTAGAGATGATATAAAAGGTGATGCTTTTTATACTTTTACCGGCGAAAGCGTGGCTTCTTTCTGCGAAAGCAATCCGGATTTATCCATATTTACCCGTATAATCGATGAGTCAGGTTACAAACCTTTGTTATCATTGTATGGACATTATACCTGCTTTGCCCCTACCGATTCGGCTTTCGCTGCTTATTTCAAAGAACAAAATATCACGTATGAAGATTTGTCGGAAGCGGATAAAAAAGCAATTATCAATGATCATGTTATCAAGGATATTGCGAAGGATTATACTTCGGACGAATTTCAAGATGGCGCTATACAGACACCTAATATGGGAGGACGTTATTTGATCGTATCTTACTCCAGTTCCGGAAATAAACAGATAATCAGTATCAATAAAACTTCTCCAATCTTGTCGAAAGACAACGTAGTGCATAACGGAGTCGTACATATTATAGGAAGTGTGATTGTTTTTTCGGAAGAAACACTACTGGTGGCATTGAAAGCAAACGATAATTTTAAGCTGTTTGCAGAAGCATTTCAGTTGACAAACTTAGTCGATTCCGTTTCGGAATTGTATGATAATTCCTATCAGGATCCAAGTCCGGGAATGGATTATGACGACGTACATTCAGTACAGAGTGCAAAAGTGATTCATATCAAAAAATTAGGTTATACGCTTTTTGCAGAACCGGATAAAGTATTTGCCGCTGCCGGTATTACGAATATATCCCAATTAGTAAGTTATGCGGAACAATATTACGGTACAACCGACAGAGACAAATATACCAGTCGTGAAAATGCTTTGAACAAGTTTATTTCCTATCACTTGCTGGATCGTCAGATGCCCTCGAATGGAATGATTTATTCCGGTGGAAATACAGCGTCTACGGGAGTAAACAAACGCTATGAATATTATGAAACCATGCTCAAAATGCGTTTAATGGAAATCAAAGCTCCGGATGTGGGGTCAGCTGCCGGAAATCAAATCAATACCACTCGCGACGGCAAGTTTGTGGGTATAGACCAAAGTTTAACGGATATCGAAGCGTTTAACGGTTACATTCATGGTTTAACAGATATTTTAGTATATGATGAAACTGTGATGCAGCAAGATGTTCTTCATAAGCGTTTACGTATTGATGCGTATGCGATTCCTTCTGCGTTAACTAACAATAATATTCGCTGGCAGAATGTGAATCTGCCTTATACGATTACTCCTGATTTTTGCGGTGAAAGTCTTACTTTTAATCCGGCATGCAAAATCACGCTGTGGGCAAGTACCGGCTGGGACGATTATCAAGGAGATGAAATCGTGATGAATGGCTGGTATGATTTTACCTTGCGTTTACCGCCGGTTCCTCCCGGAACCTGGGAAATCCGGTTTGGATACAACTCGGATTTAGCGAATCACACGCGAGGAATAGCGCAAATATTCTTTGATGGTACTATACAAGGTATTCCGGTCAATTTGGATGCTAATGGAGATGATCCCCGTATAGGTTGGATTGCTGACGATCAGACGCTGGACAATGGAGTGGAAAACGACAAGATGATGCGTAACCGCGGATATATGAAAAGTGGCGCCGACATCATCAATCACGACTATAAGAATATTCTTCGACAATCGCAGGCTGATTTACGAGTAATTGTAGGTACATTTACGTTTCAAGATTACGGATATCATTATTTCAGGGCTAAAAATGTGGAAGGAGAGAACAAATGGTTTCATCTGGATTTTATTGAAATGGTTCCGGTCAGCTTTTTGGATGATGAAGACAGAGGATAGAGGTTCCTCACTGCGTTCGGAATGACGGTAACGATCGTGTCACATTCCGACCAAAGGGAGGAAACTCATAAAATAATATTGTCAAAAATTTTTGAATTATGAATAGATATATATTGTTGATTTTATTGTTCGCCGGTTATCTGTTTTATGCTTGTACGGATACGCAGGACGAACATTACAATCGTTCCGGCTCCTTGCCGGATCAGAATTTGTTAGAGCTGATTACCTCTAATACCGACTTGTCTGTCTTTTCCAAGTTATTGGAAATTGCCGGTTATGATGCTCTGTTGTCTTCCTCTCAGACCTTTACGGTTTGGGCGCCGGATAATAATGCGTTATCTGGTATCAATGTGAATACAATCACAAAAGACGAGGCCACTTTGATTGTCGAAAACCATATTGCACGCTACAATCATTCAACTTCTGAAAATCCTCTCACGGCGATACGGATGAGAAGCAATAAAGTGTATTATTTTTCAGGAGGAGGAAGCATGTTTGGCGGAGCAGTTCTGAAAGAGCGTGATATATTGGCAAAAAACGGTATTTTGCACACGCTGCAATCTCAAATTCAATATTTCCCCAATATTTATGAATACATTTTAACGTCGCCCAATACGTCTAAAATGGCGGATTTCGTCCGTCAGTTTGATGAATACATCATAGATCCGCAAGCGATAGGATCTGATGGAACCATTCGCGATACGGTATATATCCGGTACAATCGCTTGTTCGACGCTAGCATACTGAATTGGGACAGAACAGCAGTCCTGTCGGGCTTGGGACAAATTAATACGGAAGATTCCTTATACACGGCGTTGATTCCGAATGATGCTGCATGGGATGCGGCTTATGCCCGGATATCACCTTATTTCAAGGCGGTAGGAAGCAATGATTCCATTCAGCGGTTACAGACCTCTTTAGCCATAGTGGAAAATTTGATTTACCGCGGTGTAATAGACAACCCTGCAGGACAAGATTCGCTGATTTCTACCGCTTCCAGCGTGATCCGGCAACCGGCAACACTGTTTGGCGGAACTCAAAAAATACAGGCCTCCAATGGATTGGTATTTCTGGCTGAAAACAGTCTTAATTACAATCCTGTAGAAACATGGATGCAACCGATTTATGTAGAAGCCGATGAGCAGGAAGGAAGAAAAGTTGCAGCCAATACGACCATTGTCCAGAGAATATTGGACGGAGATCAAAGTGGCTTGGCCACCGATTCCCGCTTTTTGGAAGTATATCAGACTTCTCTGGACGATAACATGGATAATCAACCCAAAGTAACATTCGATATTCCGCAGGTGCTTTCAGGGAAGTATAACATTTATGCCGAATTTCTTCCCGGAGAACTTGCACAGCAGGGAGACAAGCGCGCTACAAAACTCCGCTGTACCTTAAATTACAGGAATGCTAACGGTAATACGGTAACTACCATTGCCAACAATTTGGAAACAAGCGCTACGGATAAAATAAAACTTTTGTTGTTCAATGGATTTTCTTTTCCGGTGGCTAACTATTATGACCGGCTTTGGAACATTGATTTTGCTAATGGCTTGTATACAATAGACGACAGGGTTGTTGCTACTAAATTGGACATTAATGTACGGGTGAGCGCTGCGGATTACAATTCCAAGCAATATGGACGCAGCTTTTGTTTAGACAGGATTATTTTAGAACCGGTGCAAAATTAGAAGATATGAGAAAGACAATGAATACAATAAGGATATCTGTCCTGTTTACGATGCTATTGTGCATGGTAACAAGCGTATATGCGCAGCATAAAGTAACTGGTAGGGTTTTTGATTTGGCTTCCGGACAAGGTTTTGCCGGCGTCCGGATCAGCGTGGTAAATACAAGGCTTACGACCATGTCGGCTGACGATGGAACATTCAGTATCGAGGTTCCGTCATCAGATGTAACTTTTTCGGTAGATGCACCGGGTTATAACAATCAAACGGTTGCGTTGAGAGGGAGAGATCAAATAGATATTTACCTGCTTCCGCAAACCGGAGCCGCATCTTTCTATGATGGGTCGGAATTAACAACTGCGAGTCAGGCTTCCATATCCGATTTTCCGGTCAATTCGCTGACGGTTGATGAAGATATTACTTCCCGTTTGAGCGGACAGGTGCGTGGTATGACCTATTCAGGAACTCCGGCAATCGGATCGGCGATTTTCATGCGGGGATTTCATTCGTTAAATGCTTCATCCCAACCGCTTTATGTAGTGGATGGGATTGTGTGGCAACCACAAGACAACACTTCGATTAATGAAGGTTTTTACCTGAATCCGTTGGTTTCAATAGATCCGAATGATGTGGAAAAAATTACGGTATTGAAGGGTGGAACTTCTATTTACGGAAGTAAAGGCGCGAATGGCGTTATTCTGATTGACACTAAACGCAGCAAGAATCCTGCGACCACTATTGCTGTGGACATAGGGATGGGTTACCGTTCACCTTTCAGCTCTATTCCACTGATGAATGCCGATGAATATCGTTTGTATGCCTCGGATATAGTGGGAGGAAAATACAATAATACTGCTTTGGTGGACAGGTTCAAATTTTTGGACGATGATATTACAAAATCATACTATCAAGCGAATCACAATAATACGGATTGGGTGAATTTGGTGAACCAAGGCGCTTATAATCAGAGTTATGGCGTTCGTGTTTCAGGTGGAGATGATGTTGCTCTTTATGCCGTTTCGGTAGGATATGTGAATAGCAACGCCAATATTCCGAGTACAGGTTTTCAACGTCTGAATTTCCGGATCAATTCCGATATTTTCATGACGAAGGAATTTAAAATGGCTTTTGATGTGGCATTTACGCAGACCAATAGCCGGTTGCTGAACGATGGTATCGACAGTGTGGCTGCTCCGCTTTATTTGGCAATGATCAAATCACCTCTCTACAGTCCGTATGAATACGATGCGCAAGGCAATCAAAGTCCGCGTTTAAGCGATTATGACGAGCTTAGGATTGGTAACCCGTTGGCTCTGACCACCAAGGGAATGGGAATGTCCAAGCAATATACTTTGAATACCAGTCTTTTGCCTACTTATACTTTCAAGGGCGACAAAGTGAAAGCGAGCCTGCTGTTCTCTTATGGATGGCGTAAATTGAACGAAAGCCAATTTATTCCCGACAATGGAATTATCGAACGTCCCTTGTTCAATCAGATGGGAATGATATATGCTGTCTCACAGAATTTTGTACAGGACAGAATGAATTCCCAGACCTCTATTATTGCCGATGGACATGTCAATTGGCAAGCCTTGAAAAACGAAGTGCATAACCTGAGTGCTTTTGGCGGATACCGGTTTTATTCCGATATCTATACGGGACATCTTTTGTCGGGACATAACACCGGGTCGGACAATGTGCCGCAATTGTCGAACACAGTAGAAGCTACCCGTACAACAGTGGGGGTAGATGACAATTGGCGATCCATGTCGTGGTATGCCAATGCGGATTATTCTTACAGAAGCAAATACCTGTTGAATGTATCGGCAGCGACAGATAAATCGTCGCGGTTTGGAAAAAATGCAGGTTGGGGATTTTTCCCTTCTGTTTCAGCCGGATGGATTATCTCCACAGAAAGCTTCATGAAAAACCTCAATTTCCTTAATTTCCTTAGACTAACTGCCGGTTACAGCTTGTCCGGAAATGACAACATCCCGAATTATGCCTCCCGGACTTACTTCTCAGACATGCGTGGAGCCGGGCTGGTATTAGACAATATCGGGAATCCGAATTTGAAATGGGAATCTACAGGAATGGCTACTGTTGGCTTGGATTTCAGTTTATTCCATAACCGGTGGGCCATGAAAGCGGAACTGTATTCATCTAAAACCAAAAATTTATTGACGCAAAAACAATTGAACGATATTGCCGGAGTAGAGTATTATTGGAGCAACGATGGCGAAATGCAAAACAACGGATGGGAAGTGAGCAGCACCATTCGAATATTGAACGACCGGAACTTGAAATTGGATTTCAGCGCTTCAATCGGTCACTATAAAAATGAAATCACTTCTTTGGCTAACGGTTCTTTTGTTACGGATGTGGCAGGCGCTCAAATCCTTACGGAAGTAGGACACCCTGCAGGTGTTTTCTACGGTTATAAAACAGCCGGTGTGTTTTCGACAAGCCAAGAAGCCAGCGCTGCTAATCTGTCTATCAGAAATACATCCGGACAACTCATTCCGTTTCAAGCCGGTGATATGCACTTTGTTGAAGTGAAAAAAGATGGTGTGATTGATGACAATGACCGTCAAATTATTGGCGATCCGAATCCTGATTTTTACGGTAATTTCAATTTCAGTCTTTCGTGGAAGAAATTTACGTTAGGTACATTGTTTACTTATTCGTATGGAAACGATGTGTATGATGCGCTTCGGGCAAACTTGGAATCCGGGATGAATACCTATAACCAATCTACGGCTATGCAAAACCGCTGGGTGGCAAACGGACAGCAGACGAATATTCCACGCGCTGTTTATGGCGATCCGATGGGTAATGCCCGTTTCTCCGACCGGTGGATTGAAGATGGTTCATACCTGCGATTCAAATCCCTTTCCCTGTCATACAAATTACCGGTGCGCTGGACTTTCTTGCAGGAAATATCCGTTTGGGGATCGGTCAATAATTTGTATACATTTACGAAATATTTAGGAGCCGATCCTGAGTTTGCTTATGGAAATTCCGTATTGTATCAGGGAATTGATGTTGGACTTGTGCCTCAAACCCGCTCTTTCAATTTTGGAGTAAAGATTAATTTGTAACCCCCCTGCCCCCTGAAGGGACTTGAGAGAAATAACCCCTAAATCCCCTAAAGGGGACTTTGGTGAGTAAAAAGACCGTAGTTCAATTATAAAAAATGAATTTTAAATATAAAAATGATGATATAGCTACGCCAAAAGTCCCCTTTAGGGGATTTAGGGGTAATAAATAGTAAACTAATGTTATTTAATTATAAAAAATTATGAATAAGAAAATATACTTCCTTGCAGCCGGTCTGTTGTTTGCATTCAATGCTTGTCAGGATGCGTTGGATACTAATTCGAGTTTGATCTCCATGCAGGATGAACATAAAATAAATGACGAAGTGGCAGCTTCAAGCGCTTTGAATGGAATTATCTATGAATTACTTCCCATTGCTGACCGCTACGTGTTGACTGGTGAATTGCGTGGCGACCTGATGACGACCTCTGAGTCTGCTTCCATCGAATTGCAGGATCTAAATCGCTTTCAGGTAACCGGCGATAATGAATATGCCGATAAACGCGATTATTACAATATCATCAACAACTGTAATTTTCTGCTTCAAAAATTAGACACTACGTTAGTTATGCAGAATGAAAAAGTATTGCTGCGTTATTATGTGTGGACGAAAACACTTCGTGCATGGACTTATTTCCAACTGGGACTGACTTATGGAAAAGTAACTTATTTTACTGAACCTATACTCGATCTCGAATCATCGTTGAAGCAATATCCGGAAATGCAATTAGATGAATTGGCAAGCGCTTTAATTGATGAATTAAAGCCATACGCCTCTCTTTTTGCGAATACGAATGTGCGGATTGGAGGTATTATTCCGATACGGATATTTTTAGGCGATTTGTATTTGTATGAAAATGATTACAGGACAGCTGCAAGTTTTTACTATAATGAAATAAATGATTGGGGAGAGGTGGTTTACGATAATGCCAACCGATGGGCAAACACGAATATGGAGAGCCTTTCTTCCTCTGCCCATATTAGTACTTATTCCAGTGAAGTGATTGCAGATATTCCGGGATATCTTTCCATGCAGAATGTTTACAGCCGGTTAGTGAGTTTATCCTATAACGACAAACCTTCTATTTTACCTTCGGCAAATTATGTTCAGTTCATGTCGGGAGCTCTTTATTTGTATTCTACAGGTAGTGGTGTGGTGGCTTCCCCTTCTGGAGATTTAAGAGGAATGATGCAAGGAAGTAATATACAAATGGGAGATGCTTACAATTATGTAAATATCAAAGGAGGTCAGGAATGTTTGATAAACAAGTATTACAATGCCTCTTTCTCCTATACGGGTACTGATCCGGATAACGGTTTGTTGACCAATGGTTTATATATCCAGAGTTGGATTCCAATTTATCGGACTCCGCATTTGTATCTGCATTTTGCCGAAGCGCTTAATCGTTTAGGAAAACCGACGTTGGCTTTTGCTGTTTTGAAATATGGTCTAAACTATGCAAGTGTCAGCGATCCTGTTACGGGTAAAGTGAATCCGAATGAGTTAAATGGAGAAGAATTTACCAAGTTTCCTCTGGCAACTTTCTTTGATTATAATGTATCGATGGCCGGACGTGGACGCGGAAATGGTATTCCTGTGGATACGACTTATTATGTCATTCCGAATTTGCCTGCCAAGCAAGATTCAGTTTTGTGGGTAGAAGACCGGATTTTGGACGAAATGGCAGCAGAAACACCTTTTGAAGGGAACCGGTTTTTCGATTTGTTGCGTATTTCGCGGCGTCGTCCTAACCACCCGGAATATATGGCAGAAAAGGTTGCTGCTAAATATTCGGATCAAGAAGGAATGAAAGCTAAATTAATGAATCCAAACGCTTGGTTTCTACCATAAATAGTAAATGGTAAATAGTAAATGGTAAATGGTAAATCCGACTTTACTGAAGCTTCAAAACGTGCACGGCTCCTACGTTGAGGTTTGCAATTATGGCGCTACCTTGGTTTCGATGAATGTTCCCGACCGGTATGAGAAATTGGAGAATATTATTCTCCACTACCTCCGGATAGAAGATTATTTTTCCGATAAATTCTATATGGGAAGTACGGTGGGACGTTTTGCCAACCGGATTGCCGGAGCGCAATTTCAATTGAACGACACGACTTATTTATTAGATAAAAATGATGGGAATAACTCTAATCATGGTGGTTTTTCCGGATTCCATTCCCGTATATTCGACTACAAGGAAGAAGACGGCCAAATTATTTTTTCTTATCTCAGTCGTGATGGCGAGGGTGGATTTCCCGGAAATCTGCGGTTAATTGTAACTTATTCTTTTTCAGACGACAATGAATTAAGTATTGAATATCGTGTGGTTTCAGACCGGGAAACGGTCTTTAATCCGACTAACCACGCTTATTTCAATTTATCCTCCGGAAAAACATCCATTCTCAATCATGAGCTTAAAGTGTATGCCGACTGTTACCTTGAAACAAACGATGAATTTCTTCCGACTGGAAAAATTCTGCCTTTGGCCGGCTCTGCTTTTGATTTCCGGGACTATCGGAAAATTGCTGACTTAATGTCTTTGAAAAAAGAAATTCTACCCGGATACAATACTTATTTTATCAATAATTCGAATGATGAGTTAAAGCATTTGGCTTCGCTTCGAGAACCGGATTCAGGACGATGTTTAGAGGTTTATGCGACTATGCCGGGCATTCAGGTATATACCGGCGATTATTTGTCCAAACCTTTTTATCCTTTTGCAGGAATTGCAATGGAAGCGCAATATTATCCCGATTCGCCTAATCATCCTCATTTCCCTTCCTGCGTATTATATCCGAATGAAGAAGCACGAAGCTTGATAAAATTAAAGACAAAATCAATACTTTAGCCATTTCCAAATTTCTTTCATGGTTGGCTTTTTTCCATACATTAATATTCCTGTGCGGTAAATCTTCGCCGATAATTTAACCATCAGAAAGACCGTGATGAAAAGTAAAGCAAT